>Ga0210400_10000024_pt1 | contig 286751 bp, 272 predicted proteins | sample IncBWH26MmetaG_FD_155456 | JGI IMG/M metagenome (GOLD analysis project Ga0210400, IMG submission 155456) | Forest soil microbial communities from Barre Woods Harvard Forest LTER site, Petersham, Massachusetts, United States - Inc-BW-H-26-M | ecosystem: Environmental > Terrestrial > Soil >... | reverse complement strand
GAGCATACCAACGAGCACGGCTGGCCCGCGATCCGCGGTTCGATGGACGCTTTTTCATTGGCGTCACGTCGACGGGAATTTATTGCCGTCCCATCTGCCCCGCTCCGACGGCGCTCGAAAAAAACGTCCGCTATTTTCCGACTGCTGCAGCCGCCGCCGAGGCTGGATTCCGCCCGTGCCTGCGCTGCCGGCCGGAAGCGTCTCCCGGAACGCCGGCGTGGCTGGGAACCTCGGCTACGGTTTCGCGGGCACTAAAGCTGATTGGGGAGAGCGCGCTTGACGACGCCGGTGTCGACCGTCTGGCGGAGCGCCTGGGCATCGGCGCACGGCACTTGCGACGGCTGTTCCTGCGCTACCTGGGCGCTACTCCGGTCGCGGTCGCACAGACCCGGCGCGTGCATTTCGCGAAAAATCTCATCGACGAAACAAGCCTGAGCATGACGCAGATCGCCATGGCCGCAGGATTCGGAAGCGTTCGCCGCTTCAATGCGACGTTTCACAATCTCTATGGCCGCACTCCGAGCGATTTGCGAAAAACCAGTTCCCGGACGAATGGGAACGAGCCAGGAAGCTACACCGTTCGGCTCGGCTACCGGCCGCCGTACGATTGGAGCTCGATGATCGCGTTTCTCGCTGCACGCGCGATTCCCGGCGTCGAGACGGTCACGCCGGACGAGTATCGCCGAACCATTCGCATCGACGGCCGCGCAGGGACCATCGCCGTGCGCGCGGCGCCGAAGAATTATCTTGCGTTGGAGATCCGCTATCCCGATCCGGCGGCGTTGTTTCGCATTGTGGAGCGCGTGCGCAGAATATTCGACGCGGCTGCGGACCCGTCCGAAATCGCCCGGAATTTCAAGCGTGACGTTCGCCTGGCCCCGCTGGTTCGCGCCTATCCTGGCCTGCGTGTTCCAGGTTGCTGGGACGGATTCGAAATGACGGTGCGCGCAATTCTCGGCCAGCAGGTGAGCGTGAAGGGCGCGTCCACCATGGCGGGCCGCGTCGCCGCCGCATTCGGGTCCACCAATGAAGACGGCGTGCTGTTCCCGCTGCCCGAGTCGCTCGCCGAAGCAGACTTGACGCAAGTCGGCGTCACACGGCAACGCGCGCAGTCGATTCGTGCGCTGGCGGCCGCGACGGCTCGCGGTGAAATCGCGTTCAACGGGTCACTCGATCCGGCAGAGTTCGAGCGGCAGATCACGCATATTCCGGGAATCGGACCATGGACCGCCCAATATGTCGCGATGCGGCTGGGTGAGTCGGACGCGTTTCCGGCTGGCGACCTATATTTGCGCGACGTCGGCCGCGAATCCGAGACCTGGCGTCCGTGGCGCGCATACGCCGCGATGTATCTGTGGAAAGGGAGCCAATGAATTATTGCTATCTGGATTCTCCGATCGGCACGCTGCTCATCGCCGGTGATGACGAAAAGATTTGCCAGATCCATTTTCCGAAGAACGGCAAACCAGCGCGTCCAGAGGCAGATTGGAATACGTCGGCGCGAGGCGCGATCGCAGAAGCCGCGCGGCAGCTCAACGAGTATTTCGCCGGACGACTCGTCGAGTTCGACTTGCCGCTCGCGCCGGAGGGCACCGAATTTCAACGCACCGTGTGGCGCAGGCTTCAGGAGATTCCTTACGGCGAGACGATCTCCTACGGCGAACTTGCCAAGCGCGTGGGCAATCCGAAAGCGTCGCGCGCGGTGGGCGCGGCCAATGGATCGAATCCGATCCCAATCGTGATTCCGTGCCATCGCGTGATCGGAGCCAGCGGCAAGCTCACTGGCTTCGGCGGAGGCTTGCCTACCAAGGAGCGCCTTTTAGCGCTCGAGTCGAAGCAGTTACTTATGGCTGCAGACGCCGATCAATAGGCATTTTCTTATCTGCGTTCATCGGCGTTCATCTGCGGCCATAACACTAGCTCGCGATGGGACCGTCGCCCACCGAAAGACTCGTGATCATCTGTTCTTTCAACCGGTCCGCCGCCTGCACCGCCGAATCGAGCGCAACGCGGTACACGATAAACCCCGCAATGGCGTCAAACGCCAGCACTCCGAAGAACGCCCATTCGGTTTCGAACACGTACCGCGCCAGGTACGCGAGTGCCGCCGGAATGAATGCGACGGGATAAATCACCACCAGCATCGCCTGCACGCGACCGGCTGCGTTCGAACGGATTTGTGTCCCCGGATTGACTCCGCGCGGCTGATGGATCGACAGAATGTTTCCGGCGCTCATCAGAAAAAGCGTGACGACGCCCGCCACCGCGTACGCCTCGCAGATCCGGCGCAGATCGAGCGGCATCCGCACAAGTACGCACACCAGCGTGACCGCCGCGACTTCCAGCGCGATGAAAAACAGCGCGCTCAGATTCTTTCCGATCAGCACCCGCGAGAATGGAACCGGAGCCAGGAAATAAATCTGCGCCGCGCTCCGGTCGAATCCGAAGGAATTCCAGAAGCACGCCTCGCTGAGCAGCAATAGAGAGTAGACGCTCACTGCGGTCAAATAGTCATTTCCAAACCACGATGCGCGGCCCAGTGACGATACAGGCAACAGAATCACGACGCCAAACGTGAATCCCATCAGGAACACCAGGCGGAATCGCGGAGAACGGAACAGGGCGCGAATCTCCTTTTCCACCAGGGCGCCTAGCGGATCCCGCAGCAGTGTCGAGGGAAGCCGGAAGAACGTTTCGAGCAGCCCTTGTGTGCGCGCGCCACGCGTCCCCGCCGCGCCCGCCGCGTCTTTATCGAACGACAGCGTCCGCATGAACTGCTCGTGTCCGAACCACGCTGCGAGCATGGTCCACAGCGCGAGAATTCCCAAGGACGCCGCCGGCGCGATTCCTTGCGCCAGGTTCGCCGCCGCCATCCAGGGCCAACCGTTCCATGAGTCCCGCGCGAACAATCCCCACGCATGCGTCCCGCTGGCGCGTGTGAGCAACAGTTGCGGCAAGGCTGAGCACATTACCAAAAGGAACACGATAATTTCGCGAAACCGTCTTCGAGCCATCATTCGCAGCAGCAGATCGCGTAGTCCCACCGCCAGAAACAGATTGAAAAGGATAAACGGCGCCAAGCCGAACGCAGCCCACTTGGGGAGCTGCGGATTCCTCAGAATTCCGCTCCCGATTCCACACAGAACCATGACCATCTCGATCCCCGACGTGACGCGCAACAGCACTTCGATCGAGAACAGTTGCGGAACCGGAATGGGATACGCCTGCAGCTTGCGTAGATCGAGCGACGCGCCGGTGGCCGCCATCAACAACGGGACCACTTGCCAGTACAGCACCACGATCAGAAGGGCTCCGGGAAGGGCCGTGCGCAGCAGGTTCAGATTCGCTGGATTTGCCGCGAGTTGAGAACCCGCGAAGGACGCCAGCAGCCAGAATCCGTACCAGAACACCCCGATGACAGCGGTCCACGCGATTCCGCCGCGAGGATAAAAATTGCGAACGGTCCGCCACTGCGCCCACAGGATGGCTCGCGCGTGATGCATCGCTACAACCAGTCGAGCGTTTCGACGGCCCGGTCCACTCCGATGGCGCGCACAAACGCGTCCTCCAGCGTTTCCGAGGCATGCCGCAGCTCCGCCATGGTTCCTTCCAGCACAATCTTGCCTTGGTTGATGATCGCGACGCGGTCGCACAACCGCTCCACCACTTCGAGGACGTGCGACGTCAGAAAAATGGTTGCGCCGTGGCGCACTTGTTCCAGCAGGATGTCCTTCATCAGCCGCGCGCCTACGGCATCTACGCCCTCGAAAGGTTCGTCCATCAGGTACAACTGCGGGCGATGGATCAACGCCGCCGCCATGGCGACGCGCTTGCGCATTCCCTTCGAATACTCGTTGATCAGCTTGCCGGAGCTGCTGCCCAGCTCGAAGAGATCCAGCAGCTCAGCCGACCGCTCGCGGGCGACTGCTCGATCCAGCCCGTAAATCCGCCCGACGAATTCGATAAATTCACCGCCGGTGAGATGGTCGAACAGAAGCGACTCGTCCGGCACCAGTCCAATTAGCTTCTTGATTTCAAGTGCCCGCTCCGGCATCGGCAACCCCAGCAGCTCGATCGAGCCTGAAGTGGGAGGCGCCAGCCCCATCAGCATTTTGATGGTGGTGGTTTTACCCGCTCCATTCGGGCCGAGAAAGCCGAAAAAGCTGCCGCGCGCGACGCTTAGGCTCAGGCCATCGACTGCGGCCTTGTCCCCATAAACTTTTCGCAAGCCTTCCACGTGAATCGCTGGAGAGACATCGCTCATTCGTCTCTCCATGGTATCGGAGGCCGAAGGTGGATTCAGTAGGTGTAATCGATCGAGGGAACCAGGGCCCACGCTTCAGCCAAGGTCGATAGCAGCCGTTCGACTTCCGCCAGCGGCCCGTCGGACTGCTCCGCATTGGCTTCGAGGAGCCGCTTCTGCATGTACACGTACAGTTCCACCAGCGCGCGGCTCAGGTCGCCTCCCTGCATGTGGTCTAGCGATCGCGTGAGCTCTCCAAGAATGTCCCAGGCTTTGGTGATCTGGCGCGACCGTTCCAGGATCTGACCGTTTGCGAGATTCCGGCGCGCACGGCTGGTCGCCTCGATTGCCCCGCGATACATCAGCCGAACCAGGTCTACCCGGTCCGCACTGTGAAGTTCGCTTTCCAGGTAGTGATTCGTGTACGCCATCTGAACAACTCATCGGCGAACGAACGGGGGTTTTGATGCCAGATTCGACCGCGGCGCCGCAAAAATGTTAGTACGCGCTCCATGACTGTCGCGCCTCAAACCACCAGGAGTCTTCAAATGCTTGAGGCGCGACAGTCATGGAGCGCGTTGTCCCTAGTAACGGATTCGACGCGACAGTCTCTTAGGCGAGGTTCAGGACTTTTGCGACCACGTCTTTGTCCTGTTCGATTTTCTTTTGCAGCAGCATGATCGCGTACAGCAACTGCTCCGGCCGCGGCGGGCAGCCGGGAACGTAGACGTCCACCGGAATCACCTGATTCACAGGCACCAGGGCGTAGTTCGAGAAGGCGCCCGTCGACGTCGCGCACGCTCCCATGGAGATGACCCACTTCGGTTCCGGCATCTGTTCATAGAGACGCCGGATCACCGGAGCCATTTTGTTCGAAACGCGCCCGGCGATGATCATCAGATCCGATTGGCGCGGAGACCCGCGCATCACCTCGGCGCCGAAGCGCGACACGTCGAAACGCGATCCGATGATCGCCATCATTTCAATCGCACAGCAAGCCAGGCCGAAGCTCATCGGCCAGATGGAGTTCTTTCGCGCCCAGTTGACGGCTTTGTCGAGGGTAGTGGTCACGATCGACTCCCCGAATTCGTCGGGCTCCGGTTCTGTGTCGACGCGCGCGAACAACTCCGGCGGCTGGCTGAGCTGAAATTTCGGGTCCATACGTCTCCATTATCTCACGCGTTCTTCCTGTTGGTTTCTTTTCAGGAATCGCCAAATCAAAACGGCGACCCCGGCCACGATGCTCCCCAAACCTACCACGAACACCAGTAACAGGAGCATCACTTCGACCATAAAACGCCAGTATACTTCGCCTTTCCGGCTACACTGAACTTTGGACCGCCAAGTTCTCCCCGCCGACGGTATCGAGCCCGAATACACCGATATCTGGGGCCGCACCCACTCGACCTCCGACGCAACCGCCCACGCAATCCTCGAATCGCTGGGAGAGGATCGCGTGACGACTTCGATCCCGCCAGCCGTGGTCGTGCGGGAGGATGTCGAAACGATTGAGGTACGCATCCCCGTGGATCGCTCCGGCATGTCGATGAAGCTTGAAATTCGGTGGGAGAACGGCGACCTGGAACATCACTGGTTCTTTCTTCCAGAGTTGCCGTCAACCCAGGCTGGCGCGGACGTCGTGATCAAGCGCGTGCCCCTGCCGAAGCCGCTACGCCTGGGATATCACGAGCTGCAACTGTACTGGATGCGCGAGCCGCAGCTCGAATCGTTTGCGAAAGCGCGGTTCATCGTGTGCCCGAAACGGGCCTACGGAATCGATCGACGAATCGCCGGAGTCGCCGTGAGTCTGTACGGCTTGCGTTCTGCTCGCAACTGGGGCTGCGGGGATTTTACGGATCTCCGCGCCGCGATCGACGCGTTCGCTCCCGCGGGCGTTGCGTTCATCGCGCTGAATCCGTTGCACGCGATTCCTAATCGCCAGCCATATAACACCAGTCCGTACCTGCCGCAATGCTCGCTCTACCGGAATTTTATATACCTCGATGTCGAGCGCGTTGGCGATACGTCGGTCGACCTTCAGGAGGTCGAAGCGCTCCGCGCCAGCGAATTCGTCGAGTATGAGCGCGTCGCAACCTTGAAGATCAACGCGCTGAGAGCGATCTTCGAGCGCTTCGCAGGCTCGCTCGAATTCGACCGTTATATCGCTTCCGAGGGCGCAATACTGCACGATTTCGGGGTATTTTGCGCGCTCGATCAGGAGTTGCACCGCCGCGATCCGAACCTGTGGCTGTGGACCGATTGGCCGGAAGAGTATCGCGATCCGCGCTCGCCCGCGGTACTTCGATTCGCCGAAGAACACGCGCGCGACGTTGTGTTTTACAAATTCCTTCAGTGGCACATCGACCGCCAGCTCGCTGAGGTCCAGGCTCATGCGCTCGAAAAGGGCATGCGCCTTGGTCTGTATCACGATCTGGCGCTTGCCACGGACCGGTTCGGCGCGGATCTGTGGATGAATCGCCGGTTCTATAGCAGCGGTTGCCGCGTGGGCGCTCCGCCGGACGATTTTTCTCCCAATGGCCAGGATTGGGCCTTCCCTCCGCCGAATCGCGATGCCCACCGCGCCAACGGCTATGAACTGTTCGCGCAGCTCATCCGCAATACGGCACGCCACGGTGGCGCGCTGCGCATCGATCACGTGATGCGCTTCTTCCGCCTTTGGTGGATTCCCGACGGCATGCCCGCCAGCGAGGGCGCCTACGTCCGCGATTACTCGGACGATTTGCTCGGCGTGCTCGCGCTCGAAAGCGTGCGTGGAAAATTCATCGTGATCGGCGAGGACCTCGGCACCGTGACCGGCGAAGTCCGCCAGGCGCTTTCTGAAGCAGGCGTGCTGAGTTATCGCGTGCTGTGGTTCGAGCGAAACTCCGATGGTTCGTTCCGCAGGCCTGACGAGTATCCCGCACAGGCCGCCGCATCCACCACCACGCATGATCTCGCAACCATGGCCGGCTTCGCAATCGCCCGCGATATCGAAGCTCGCCGGGCGGCGGGCTTGATCGACGAAGCATCCTACCACCAGCAGATCGCGGCGCGGCAGGAAGAAATCCGGCGCTTGAATGCCGGTCTCGCGGATGCGGGATTCGCGGGCGATCCCATCGGGTTCCTGCTCTCGACGCCGTGCGCCCTCGCGATCGTCAATCAGGAAGATTTAACCGGCGAGACCGAACAGCAGAATCTCCCCGGCAGCACCTGGCAGCATCCGAATTGGCGGCGCAAGATGAAAGTTCCCGTGGAAGACTTCGAATCTCTTGCCAGTCGTCTGAAACCGATGATCGTTGGTAGCAGAAGAGTATGATGGTGGAATGAAGAAAAAGCCGCTGGTTATCTCGAAAAATGAGCGCTGGCTTCACACACCAAAGGTCCGCGAGGCGCTCGACCGAGCATTCGCCTGGGCTGCGACACACACGCCGTCAGAATCCAACCTCGACGAGATAGAGAAAAAGATGCGTCGCGAACTCAACTCTCGGTCCGGCTCTCGGCCCAGTCGTGGAACGACGACCTGATCTATGAGACTAATTCTGCGGGCAAGTACCCACCCTTGGGACATTCTGCTCGGCCTGCGGACCAGGTAGCGAATTTTACCTACAAGAAGTAATCCTTGACCTTATCGAAAATTCCTTTTTCCGCCGGCTCATTCTCCGCCGGAAGCAATCCCTGAAGCTGCTCGAATAGTTTTCGCTGCTCGCGGCTGAGCTTCGCTGGAATTCTCACATCCAGATGCACGTACAGATCGCCCCGGCTGTTCCCATGCAGGTGCGGAACTCCCAAGCCCTTTAGCCGGACGCGCTGGCCCGGTTGCGAACTTTCCGGGATCTTCACGCTTTGCAATCCATCGAAGGTCAGCAGATCCACCGACGCGCCCAGCGCGGCCTGAGCGATGTTGATCGGCACGGTGCAGTGCAGATCGTTTTCGTGACGCTCGAAAATCGGATGCTCGGCGACCTTGAGGATCACGTACAGGTCTCCCGGCGGTCCGCCGTTTCCGCCGGGCTGGCCTTCCTGCGAAAGCCGCATCTGCGTTCCGTTGTCGACACCCGCTGGAATGTTGACTTTCAGCTTGCGCTCACGCCGCAAGTAGCCTTCGCCCCGGCACTCCTTGCAGGGACGCCGGATGATTTGGCCGCGCCCTCCGCATTGCGTGCAGGTCCGCCGCACCGAAAGAAACGCCTGTTGATAGATCACCTCGCCCCGGCCGCGGCAGGCAGGACAAGTAGTCAATCCATCTTCGGGTTCGGCGCCTTTGCCGTGGCAGCGTCCGCATTCGTCCAGCCGCGGAACCTGAATGTCGACGGACAACCCGCGCATCGAATCTTCGAAACCGATTTCGAGATCGTAGCGGACGTCCTCGCCGCGTTGTGCCCGCGAGCGCCGCTGGCGCGATCCGCCGAATATGTCGGAGAATCCGAACACGTCGCTCAGGATGTCGCTCAGATCCGGGAATCCTTCGTAACTCTGCGCTCCCGCCGCGCTTTGCACGCCCTGATGGCCGAACCGGTCGTACGCCGCGCGCTTGTTTGCGTCGCTCAGTACGCTATAGGCTTCATTGGCTTCCTTGAATTTGTCCTCGGCGCCGTGATCGCCCGGATTCAGATCAGGATGAAACTGCCGGGCGAGCTTTTTGTACGCGCTCTTCAGCCCCTGCTCGTCGCAGTTGCGCTCCACGCCAAGCACTTCATAGTAATCGCGTTTGGTCGCGCTCATTTCGACGCCGGCTGGACCGCCACCTTCACCATCGCCGGCCGCAGCAGACGGCCTTTGAAGTTATATCCTCGCTGAAATTCGTCCAGCACCGTGTGGTCCGGCGCCTCGTCCGTTTCCACCATGTCGACCGCGTGATGGATTTGCGGATCGAACGGCTTACCCGCCGATTCCAGCGGCTCGAGACCGAGCTTCTTCAGCGCTTCGTAAAAGCGGCTGTAAATCAGCTCGATTCCGGCGACGTATTCTTTGTCCGCGCTTTCCGTCTTCATGGCTCGCTCGAAATCGTCGAGCACCGGTAGAAGCGTGCGCACCGCCTCCATGCTGGCATACTCGAAAAGCTCCAGACGCTCGCGCTCGGTTCTCTTCTTCAGGTTCTGAAACTCGGCCTGGGCGCGCAGCACACGATCCTGTAGCTCGGCCTTTTCCGCGGCCAACTGGTCGCGTTCCGCACTCAACGCGGCAACCGGATCCTGAACCGGATCCTGATTTTCCGTTTCCATTTTTTCGACTGACACCACGATACTCCCGACAATTCTAGATTAGCATCGGAGGTCAAACCGGCTCAGGAATTCTCGCCCTGAAAGGCCCAGCCGACATGCTGAACCGTGCTCATCACGCGCCCGTAGTTCATGCGGATGGGCCCCAGCACCGCGATGACGGCGGAAATTCCGTTCGGCAGGACTACCGGCAGGCCGATGAGCGACAACTCGCGCATGGCCGGGTGCGTTTCGCCCAGCCCGACATGCACCGCGATCTCGCCGGCCGGCGTCTCCAGAAAACGGTCCAGCAGTTCCAGCACGCGTTTTTTTTCTTCCAAAGCGCGGAACAGCTCGCGCATTTTTTCCTTGGTCAGGTGCAGGTCCAGGCCAATCAGGTTGCTCACCCCATCCATATGGACTTCCGGCGCCGGGCCGATATCCAGCAGTCCCTTGGAGTACAGCAGCATGAGTTTCTGCAGGATGGTGTCGTACGCCGCGCTGGCGTGCTCCAGCCGTTCCGCCAACTCCAGCCGGACTGCTTCCAATGTCCATCCTGAAAAATTCCGGTTGATGTAGTTGCGGATGGACCCCAATTCCTCGGCCGTAATCGCTTCCTCCAGGCCAATGACGCGGTTCCGAACCTCGTGGTCGCGGGTCACAACCACCATTAGGACCCGCTGGTCGGGAAGCCCCACCAGCTCGATCTGATCGAGCGCCGGGCTCAGTTGCCGAATTGCCGCAGCCATCCCCATCCCACGCGTCATTTCGGTGAGGGTGCGCGAAGTATGCTCGACACGGGCTTCCACCGTTTCCAGCCGCCCGAACTCGGCCCGCAACCGGTCGATCTCTTCACTCGCCAGCCGCCGCAAACGAAGAGACTGGACGTAGCTTTGAAACGCCCGTGCGGTCGGCACGCGCCCCGCCGACGTATGCGGCTGGCACAGATAGCCTTCCTCGTCCAAGTCCGCCATGATGTTGCGGATGGAGGCAGCGCTCAGAGGATCGCGCCGTCGCCGCGAGATGGAGCGCGAAGCGACTGGCTCGCCGGTTTGAATATACGCCTCGACGATCTCGTGCAGAACGTCTTTGCTGCGCGGCGTCATCTGAGACTCCTCTTATTACAATTCTACGGACCAACGTTGCGATTGGCAAGGATGGATGGAACCCCACATAGTACCATCTGTCACAAAGTAATGGACATACCACCACTCCTTAGTACAGGTCTTAAGAGCTAAGGGCGTCTAACGTCAAGCCCTTAGGATGTCGATGGAATCACGAGCACCCGTTAGGTTTTCTGACCGATGGACCTTTTCAATCCATTGCGCTGGTCGTTGCAATTGGCGGCGTGGGCCGCCCCGGGAATCAAGGCCTGGAGCATGGAGCGCAGTCTGAATCGCACCGAAGGCGAGCGTCAACTCAAAGAGCGCAACTACGAAGCGGCCGAAAAATTTCTCGCTGCTGCGGTGGACGAAGCCGACGCGTTGAGACACTCGGTTCGCAAGACTCAATTGCGGCTGTTGCTCGCCGACGCCCAGCGCAAGCAGGGCAAAGTGGATGAAGCCGAGCAGACCGTTCGCGCCGCCCTCGAATACACCGCGCGCGTTTCCAATCCCTCGGGATACGTCCAGTGCCTGGACGCGTTGGCGGAGGTCTTTCATGACGCCGAAAATTTCCCGGCCATGGAAGCCGTTCTTCAGGAAGGTGTCCGGATCGAAGCCTCCATGCCGCATCCCGACTCCGTCCGGATGGCGCGGCGGGTGCACCGCTTAGGCACTGCGCGTCACATGAGCGGCCGCTCCGAAGATGCCATTCCAGCACTCGAAAAAGCCGTGAGGCTTCACGAACAGGTGCGGGGAGAGGACCATCTTGAAACCGGAAACCTTCTGAGCGAGCTCGGCGCGATCTACCGGGCTCAGGAGAATCATGAGGAAGCCCAGCGCTGCCTGCGCCGCGCGCTCCGCATCCACGAAACCACGCTCGGCCGCACGTCCGATGAAGCCCTTCACGATCTGCATCACCTGGCCGGCTCTCTGGAACAAACCGGCGACATCGAGGGCGCGGCGGCTCTGTACGAACGCGTCCTGTTACAGCGCGAGCTGGTAATCGGCGGAAATCTCGAGGAGCTCGCCGAGATGCAGTACGGGCTCGCGGGTATGTATATCGGCTGGTCCAATTATGCCCGCGCGCGAGAGCTGCTGGCCGAAGCCATCGGTACTTTCAAAGGCAAGAAAGGTCCGCGGCTGGCGGTCGCCTACGAGACGCTATCCCATGTGGAGGAGTGCTCCGGGCGCTATCTCGAAGCCGTCGCCGAACTCGCCCGCGCCGGCAAAGTGTGGGAATCCTGCGGAGATGCCCGCCGCATGGAACTGGCGGAAAATCTGGAGCATCGCGCCGAGCTGCTCGACCAGTTGCGAAAACGTAGCGAAGCCAGTTGGCTGCGCGAGCGCGCCGCGGAACTCACCCAAGGGGCCCGCGCGCAAAGCGCATGACGTTCGAAAAAGCTATTTGATCGCCTCGCTGTTCACGTTGGCGATTTCCTGGCTCCAATTATTGCGGATCGTCATGGTCTGATCCGAGTAGAAGGTCCGCCGTCCGGAACCACCAAACTGTTCCGGAACGGCCGTCACCGCATATCCGGTCGGTGTGGCGGCCACTGTGAAGATAAAGCCGCTCTTCTTCCCTGTCGCGAAATCAGCCGCAATCAGATCCGCAGCCGCAGGCCCAGCCGCGCCGCTCGCGGGTGGACCGAGTTCGGTCAGGCTGACCGCATACCGTCCGAATTGCGAATAATATTGCGTTTCGACCGCGTGGATGGTGCGGATGGCCTGAATCGCGGCCGTTTCGTGCGCGGACATCATCTGCTTGTTGTATTGAGGCACCGCGATGGTCACAATCACCAGGATGATCGCGATAACGATCAGCAACTCAATGAGCGAAAACCCGCGCCGTCCGTTTCTTCGTACACGCATACCTATATCGTAGACGTTCGCGGACGGCCCGGCGTGCAGGATCAGATCTCTGGGCTATCGGCGTCGGCCGGTTCACGGCTCCAATTCTGATGGATGACCTGCGTATGGTCGGAATAGAACGTTCGGCGGCCGGTACTCCCGAATTTTTCAGGCACCGCGGTCAAGGCATAGCCGTCCGCCGTACTCTGAAGATCCATCACATAACCGGATTTCCGCCCATTGGCGAGCGTTCTCGGGATTAGGCCGGCTCCCGCAGGCGGCGGGCCTAGCTCCGTAAGATTGTTCGCATAGCGTCCGAATTGCGCATAATACTGAGCTTGCATGGTATGCAGAGTCTTGATCTGCTGCACGGCTGCGGTCTCGTGCGCGAGCTTAATCTGTTCACTGAAAAAGGGGGCGGCCACCGCGGCCAGAATGGCGAAGACCGCAATGACGATCATGAACTCAATGAGCGAGAATCCTTTTCTTGTCTCCATGCCCGATTGACGAGTGAACCCACTGCGACGTGCAAGAGGGGAAAACCAATGGGCCGTTAATGAACATGAATGAACGCGAATGAAGACCAAAACTAACGACAGGTCCTGACGGGACCTGAATTCTCGTGCGCCAGGCGCTTTTGGATTCACGTTTATTCACGTTCATTCGCGGCCAAATGAAGTTTCTGCAGCTTTCTCCACAATGGACCCAGCAGATCCAACCGCAACGCATTCGCCCCGTCCGACAAAGCCCGCTCCGGAGCTTCATGCACTTCCACGAACACCGCATCGACCCCCGCACCCACAGCGGCTCGCGCCAATGGTTCGATGAACTGCGGCTGTCCGCCCGATGCAGTTCCGGCAGCCCCCGGGAGCTGGACGCTGTGCGTCACATCGAATACCACCGGCCATCCGAACTCGCGCATGATCGCGAGACCGCGCATATCCACCACTAGGTTGTTGTAGCCGAACGAACTACCCCGTTCGGTTAGCATGATGCGATCGTTCCCAGTGCTCGCGACCTTCTCGGCCGCGTGACGAATGTCCTGCGGGCTGACAAACTGGCCTTTCTTGATGTTCACCACACGCCCGGTGCGGCCGGCTTCCACCAGCAGGTCCGTCTGGCGGCACAGAAACGCCGGAATTTGCAGGATGTCGACGGACTCGGCCGCTTCGGCGGCTTGCGACGGCTCGTGAATATCGGTGAGCACCGGAATTCCGCGATCGCGCACCGACTTCAGAATGCGCAGACCTTCCTTGATCCCGGGGCCGCGATAGGAATTGACGCTGGAGCGATTCGCTTTGTCGAAAGAAGCTTTGAAGATAAACGGGCCGAGTTTGGCGATCTCCGCCGCCAGAAAGTGGACGTGTTCCTCGGATTCGATCACGCACGGGCCGGCGATCAGAGCCAACGGCCCCGCGCCGATGGAAAGCTTGTCGTTTAGAAACATTTCACGCAGAGACGCAGCCTTAGCGCTCCACTAGCATGCGGGCTTCGGGATTGCGGCTCGCGGTTACTTCCTGATGTTCCAGCGCGGCGCCAACGAAGGCTTTGAACAGCGGGTGCGGTTCCATCGGTTTCGACTTGAACTCCGGATGGAACTGGCAGCCCAGATACCAGGGGTGATCTTGCAGCTCGCAAATCTCTACGTAGATCCCGTCCGGCGTTTCGCCGGTGAGACGCAGGCCGTGCTGTTTGAGAACGGCTTCGTACTCGCGATTGAATTCGTAGCGATGGCGATGACGCTCGCTGATCTCAGGCACTCCGTAGGCCGCGCGCGCAAAGCTGTTTTCGGCGAGCAGGCACGGATACGCGCCCAACCGCATGGTGCCGCCCAGTTCGTCGACGCCTTTCAATTCGCGCAGCTTGTAGATGACTCGATCGGGTGTGGCCGGATCGAACTCGGTGGAGTTGGCGTGTTCCAGCCCGCACACATTGCGCGCGAATTCGATCACCATAGTCTGCATGCCCAGGCAGATTCCGAAATATGGAACCTTGCACTCGCGCGCGTAGCGAATCGCCGAGAGCATTCCTTCCACGCCGCGCTTGCCGAATCCACCGGGAACCAGGATCCCGTCGAAGCGTTCCAGCTCGGCGATCGCTTCGGGCCATTTGAGGCGTTCCGATTCCACCCAGGTGATGTTGACCTTCGCGTCATGAGCCAGCCCGCCATGCAGTAACGCCTCTTTAAGGCTCTTATAGGAATCCTCGTATTCGACGTATTTCCCGATGATGCCGATGGACACGTTGCGCGAGGGATGCTTCAGATGGCGCAGCATTTCGCTCCAACGGGTGAGATTGCGCGGACCGGCCTCCATCGAAAGAAGCCGCAGAGCGATCTCGTCGACGCCCTGTTCCGCGAACACCAGCGGGCATTCGTACACGCTCTCGACGTCGCGCGCCGTGACCACGGCATTGACGTCGACGTCGCAAAACAGCGCGATCTTTTCCTTCATGTCCTGCGGCAGCGCATGATCGCTGCGGCACAGCAGGATGTCGGGTTGAATACCGATGGCACGCAGTTCCTTCACGCTATGCTGTGTCGGCTTGGTCTTCAATTCCTGCGCCGCCGCGATCCAGGGGACCAGCGTGACGTGAACGAACAGCGTATTTTCACGGCCCAGCTCGTGCCGAAGCTGGCGGATGGCTTCGAGAAACGGCAGCGACTCAATATCACCCACCGTGCCGCCGATTTCGACGATTACCACATCTATGGGCGTTCCGTCGGCAGCGGTCGAAACGCGGCGCACCGCGGATTTGATTTCGTTGGTGACGTGCGGAATCACTTGAACGGTCTTGCCCAGGTAATCCCCGCGGCGCTCGCGCGAAATGATCTGTTCGTAGATGCGGCCGCTGGTGAGATTATTGGCCTGCGTGAGCGGGGCGTGCGTGAAGCGCTCGTAGTGACCCAGGTCGAGATCGGTTTCGGCGCCGTCGTCGGTGACGAAAACTTCGCCATGCTGAAAGGGCGACATGGTTCCCGGATCGACGTTCAGGTAGGGATCGAATTTTTGCAGCGTGACTTTGAGGCCGCGGCTTTCGAGCAGGCAGCCGATGCTGGCGGCGGCGATTCCCTTCCCCAAGGAACTGACCACGCCGCCGGTCACGAAAATATATTTAGACATGTCTTATCCCTTAGATCAACCAGTCACCATGATTTTTTCGTACAGCGCGGCAACTCGATGCCAATCTTCTGGCGTGTCGACTCCTAACGATTCGTACTCCGTCTCGACCACGCGGATTTTGAACCCGTTTTCCAGTGCGCGCAGTTGTTCCAGGCGCTCGGCGCGTTCGAGCGGACCCACCGGCAGATCCGAATAGGCCAACAGAAAATCGCGGCGATAGACGTACAATCCGATGTGCTTGAAATACGCTGCCGATTCCCGCGCATAGGGGATCGGCGAGCGTGAAAAATAGATCGCGTTGTCCTCGCGGTCCGTCACTACTTTGACCACGTTGGGATCGCTGATCTCTTCCTCCCGCTCGATGCGTTTTTTGAGCGTCCCCATCAGGGTTTCTTCATGTTCGAGGATGCCCAAAACCGCGGCGTCGATGGCGGCCGGATCGATCAGCGGCTCGTCGCCTTGAATGTTTACAATGGCGTGCGCATCCGACGCCGAAGCGACCTCCGCCACGCGGTCGGTCCCGGAGAGATGATCGCCGCGCGTCATCCGAACGCGGGCCTTGAATTCCATCGCCGCGGACTGAATCCGCTCATCATCCGTGGCAATGATCAGCTCAGTTAAGTAACGCGCTTGCGATGCGCGCTCCCACACGTGCTGGAGCATCGTTTTTCCGGCGATTGTAACGAGAGCCTTACCAGGGAAGCGTGAGGATGCGTACCGTGCGGGGATTACTCCAAGAATCCGGTGCGGCACAATCGAAGATAACATAAAACAGTAGTCAGGAGCCAGAAGCGAGGACCATGAGCTGCCCCAGTGATTTTCCAAGACGTGGGGCCGGCAGTCGTGCCGGCGAGCCCGCTTTCAGGCGGGCTGGTCTTCGTTCAAAACCGCGTCAAACGATGCGGGCGGCTGTGCTCATCGTGTTGATCGTTTGTACCTGTGGGTTTGCCCAACAAACCGACCCCAACATCACTCCCCGGGTCCGCGAGAAAAAGACCGCCGAGCCGGTAGATCCCCGCAAACCGGATATCCGCGTCGACACCACCTTAGTCCTGATCCCGGTGGCGGTGCTCGATCCGCTGCGGAAGTTCGTCACCGGTCTCGATAAAGAGAATTTCACCATCTTCGAAGACAAGATCGAGCAGCAGATCATCAGCTTTTCGAGCGAGGACGCCCCGCTTTCCATCTGCATCGTCTTCGACACCAGCGGCAGCATGGGCGACAAACTGCAAACTTCGCGCCACGCGGTCGCGCAATTCATGAAGGTGGCCAATCCCCAGGATGAGTTCTGCATGATTACGTTCAACAACCGGCCTGAACTGATCGAACCGTTCACCACCATGACCGAAGTGATTCAAAACAGGCTTGCGTTTATTGGCTCCAAGGGATCCACGGCGCTGCTGGACGGCGTTTATATGGCCATGAATCAGATGCGGAAGGCGCGTAATCCACGCAAAGCGATCCTGATCATTTCCGACGGCGGCGACAATGCGAGCCGGTACACGCAAACCGAGGTGAAGAACGCCGTGGTCGAATCCGACGTTCAGGTATACGCCTTCGGGATTTACGAATCGCTCAGTTCGCGCGCGCGAACGCCAGAAGAATTCTCGGGACCGGAATTGCTGAATCGTCTGGCGCAGTTAACTGGCGGGCGGAGTTTCGGGATCGGCAACCTGGCCGAGCTGCCCGACGCGGCCGAGAAGGTCGCCATCGAGCTGCGTAACCAGTATGTGCTGGGCTATTCGCCCACCAACAAGGCGCGCGACGGAAAGTATCGCCGCGTGGAAGTGAAGATGAACCACGTCAAGGGTTTGCCGCCGCTCAAGCCGATTTATCGAACAGGTTACTACGCTCCGCTCCAGTAGTTAAGATCGTACATCCATTTTTCCGTACCGCTGCTATACTGTGAGCAGATTGGGTGAGACTTATGCGCGCTCTTTTCGCCCTTGCCTTGATTCCCTGCCTGGCGCTTGCCGCCGACGATAACAACAAGAAGCCCGACACCAACAACCGGCCGCAGGGCCAGCAGGACAGCGCCAACATCGCGCCGCGCATTAAGGGGAAGGCTGCGGAACCGGCGGACACCGCCACAGACCGCCGTTCAAACCTCCGCATCGATAGCACCCTGGTGCTGATCCCCGTGGCCGTTACCGATCCGATGAGCCGGTTCGTCACCGGGCTCGACAAGGAAAATTTCAAGCTCTTCGAAGATAAGGTGGAGCAGGAGATCGCGCAGTTTTCGAGTGAGGATGCGCCGCTCTCGATCGGGATTGTCTTCGACACCAGCGGAAGCATGGGAGCGAAGCTCCAAAAGTCGCGGCAAGCGGTGGCGCAGTTCATGAAAACCGCGAATCCCGAGGACGAGTTTTTTCTCATCCAGTTCAACGACCGGCCGGAGCTAATGGTTCCGTTCACCGCGGATACCGAGGAAATCCAGAACCGGCTCACTTTTATTCAGTCGAAGGGCCGGACGGCGCTGCTCGACGGCGTCTACATGGCGATGAACCAGATGAAGAAGGCGCGCAATCCGCGCAAAGCTATCCTGATCATTTCAGATGGCGGCGACAATTCCAGCCGCTATACTGAAAGCGAGGTAAAGAACGCGGTCCGCGAAGCCGATGTGCAGATTTATGCGATCGGGATTTTCGAGCCGATGCAGTCGCGCGGGCGCACTCCGGAAGAGTTGTCCGGTCCGGCCCTGCTCAGTGAAATGACCGATCAGACTGGCGGGAGGCACTTCGCGGTGGACAATCTGGCGGAACTGCCGGACGTAGCGGCCAAGATCGGGATAGAACTGCGGAATCAGTACGTGATCGGATACTCACCCAAGAATGCAACGCGCGACGGCAAGTACCGCCGCGTCTTAGTCAGACTGGTGAAGACCTCGGGTCTGCCGCAGCTCAAGGCTATTTTTCGCACCGGATACTATGCGCCGACTCAGTAGCTTTCTGGTTTGTTCGCTGGCCGCCGGCTTGGTGTGGGCGCAGGCACCGCCGCCCGTTCAGGACGATGTTACGTTTCGAGCGGACACGAATCTGGTGCCGCTATACGCGAGTGTGCAGGATAAGACCGGCAAGCTGCTCACCAACATCCCGCAGTCGGCGTTTCACATCCTGGAAAACGGCGTCGAGCAGACCATCAAGATTTTCAGGCGCGAAGACGTTCCCGTGTCGATGGGCATCATCATCGATAACAGCGGCAGCATGCGCGACAAGCGCGCCAAGGTTGCCGCGGCGTCGCTGGCCCTGGTGAAAGCGTCGAATCCTCAAGATGAAGTGTTCATCGTGAATTTCAACGACGATGCCTTTCTCGACTGCCCGCTTACCAGCGACATTAAGAAGCTGGAAGAAGCGCTGGATAAGATCGATTCCAAGGGCGGCACCGCCATGCGGGACGCTATCAGCATGTCCATCGACTATGTAAAGGACAAAGGCAAGAAGGATAAGAAGGTCTTGCTGGTGGTAACCGACGGGAACGATAACACCAGCAACGAATCGCTGGAACAGATTGTGCGCAAGGCGCGGCAAAGCGAGATTCTGGTGTATTCGATCGGATTGCTGAACGAAGAAGAGCGGCGCGAAGCGACCAAGGCAAAGCGCGCGCTGAGGGCTCTGGCGGAAGCATCCGGAGGGATGGACTATTACCCGAAGGATCTGGCCGAGGTCGACAAGATCACGCCGCTGGTGGCGCACGAGATTCGAAATCAATACATTCTCGGCTACGTGCCGATCAACTCGACGCTCGACGGGACCTTCCGCAAGATCAGCGTCACGGTGAAGGGCTACGGGAATCCGACGGTCCGCACGCGCAACGGATACTACGCGACACCTGCGCCCGCTCCCAAATCGCCGTCGAACTCGCTCGTCAAATAGGTGCTCACATTTCTCTGGATCGCCTCGAAGGGCTATCGCCTTCGCCCCTGGAGGAGTCCGTATCTGCGCTGGCGCATCGAGACGTATTGGGGAGTCCACGCGGAAACCATCACGGCTCGCGAGTTTTGGACTTTTGTGTGGATTCATAAAGGCGAACTGTGGCGATTCCTGCGCTGGGCGGGACGAATGATGGCGTGAAACGTACAATAAATGTATGAAGATTCGTGCGCTGGTGCTGGCTGGGCTGTTGCTCGGGAACACGATGTTCGCGGACGCTCCGGTCCATTCGGGACGCGTGCTGGGAAGCGCGGTGGCCGCGATCCGGATCGATCTGTATAGCGATTTTCAGTGTCCCGGCTGCAAAGCCCTGTATGAACAGACCATACGTCCGCTGATCGCAAACTACGTCAACCAGGGGCGCGTATACCTGGTCGAACACTACTATCCGCTGCCGATACATGCCTTTGCGAAACAAGCGGCCTGCTATGCGTGCGCGGCGGATCGCGTAGGCAAGTACGAACAGGTGTGCGAAGTTCTGTTCAAGAAACAGGACCAGTGGGAAAAAACCGGCAAGGTCGACGAAACCGTATGCAGCGTGCTGACACCGGCTGAGGCCGCCAAGGTCCGGGCGCTGGCGAAGGATCCGGCGGTGCTGGCCGAAGTTCAGCAGGACGTGGCTCTGGGACAGCAGCACAATGTCCAGGGTACGCCGACCATGTTGATCAGCCGCAATGGCAAGACCTACACCATCGCGACTCCGGTGAGCTATGCGATGCTCAGCCGCGTGCTCGATAACCTGCGGTAAACATGCGGCGAATCGCGTTGATCGTGCTGCGGGCGGTGCTCGGCGCGGTGTTCCTTTACGCCGCCTACACCAAGCTCCGCGAACCGTGGACGTTGTTCGCGGTGTCGATCGATGCCTATGGAATCCTGCCGGAGTGGGCTGTACTGTTCGTCGCGCGAACGCTGCCATGGTTCGAATTGGGGCTCGGATTGGTGTTGGTGGCAGGGCTGTGGCTGCGTTATGCGTCGATCGCGGCCGTATCGCTGCTGGGCGTGTTCTTTGTGATGATGGCGGTCGCTTACGCCAAAGGGCTGGCGATCGATTGTGGATGCTTCGGCCCCGGTGAAGCGCTGAGCGCGAAAACCCTCATGCGCGATGGGACACTGGTGGCGATGGCTGCGGCGCTGGCGGTGCTTTCGCGGGTACACAGAACCGCGGCATGGAGCAAGTCCTAAGCGAACACGTCGGAGACCTGCTCCACTTGTTCGGCGATCCGTAGATGGGTAATGTGGGGCAGGTCCCCGATCTGCCTTCTTGCCTTGCAGGTTGTTCCACCTTCTCCTCTCGAAAATGAATTTGCGGCCGCAATTCGCCATTGATTGGCCGCAATGGAACGGCATCGCCACAATCACGTGCGACTGCTCGCCACAAACTAACGCAGAAGGCGCTCGCTCATCGTCACACTAAAAGCTAGCTGCATGTCACGTTGCGATGGGAGAATCTCAGAGAACTTCGCCGCCGCGCGGTAGGTCTGGAAGCCGATGAGAGCGCCAAACCGTTCTGAGCCGAGGATAGTGGGGAGTCTGCGGATCAAGGTCGCACTGAAGTTGGAAGTTGTTGAGAGCCGGGGAGATCGAACACCGAATTCGAGGGGGAATGGGTCCCCATCTACGAGCAACGCGCTCCATGACTGTCGCGCCTCAATCATTGGAACTGGTTTTTGAGGCGCGGCAGTAATGGAGCGCGTTAGTAATGAGCTTCTAGGCGATGGCTGCGGCTCGCCGGCGCCAGGCGTAACCTAAGGCGAGGAGGGCCAAGGCCAGCGGCGCAATCGAGCTCGGCTCGGGGACCGCGGAACCGAATTCAATATTACCGCCGAAATAGCCAATCGAATTGGATCCCACCAAGGTCGGCTCGATGAGAGTCCCGGAATATGTGTCGTATTCACGCGAAATGTAGGTGATCTGCGGCGCGACGCCAAAATTCGTCGGATCCGCGGCCCAGTTGTCACCTTGCGCCACCGTATACTCTGCTCCCACCGTGTAGGTTTGACCAGCCGTCAACTGCAGAGGCGCGATCGACGCAAACATGAAATTGGAAATGAGCGTTCCGCCCAGCCCCGCAGGAACAGTCGCGGAGGCAATCAGATTGCCCTGTGAATCCCACAAACCGACATCGTGTGCGGAATTCAGCCCATTAGTCCCGTTGTCGTCATAGAGTCCGAGGCCGACGACTTGGATGGCGGAATTGGCGGTAAAGGAATAACCCAGCATCCAGCTGGAGTTGTTGATGTCGGTGCCGAACGGACCGCCGACAGTCACTCCGATTTGATTCCCCAGCATCACAGACGCTGTGCTCAGCATGAGCAGCGAGGGGAGTGCGAACTTGTAAAGTTTCATACGAGAAGCATGAAGTCTATTGACAACTGCCGTCAAGGTTCGTTGGGATGGTCAACCGTAATACTTGTACTAGTACAAAAGATGGAACTTATGTTCTACTCACGTCAAAGCGTGCGGGTGACTTTACTTAAGGTCCGCGGACGATCCGGATCCAGGCCCTTTTGCTCGGCCAGGAATGCGCTGAAGAGCTGCGCGGGAACGATGTAAGGGATGGGCGTGTAAAGCTCGTCGGGATTGCGCCGGACGATTTTTGCGGGAATCACGACCGCACGGGTATTGGCTTCCACGGCTTCACGATGATTTGCACCGGTGAAAATGAGAGTCTCGGCTTTGAGTGCTTGAAGCTGAGCCAGCATGTCGCGCATGCCCGGCCAGGTCGCGCCCGGAGGCGCGAACAGGAACATGGGAAAGGAGCGCTCCACCATGGCGATGGGCCCATGCAGAAAATCGGCCGCGGAAAAGCGATCGGCAAGGACATAGCAGGTCTCCATCAGCTTCAGCGCGAACTCGAACGCGTTGGCGTAGTTGAGGCCGCGCCCGACCACGACGGCGCGTTCCATAAAGCGATAGCGGCCGGCGCGCTCCTGGATTTCGGATTCCAGTGTCAGCGCGGCAGCGGTCCATTCGGGAATCCGGCGCAGATCGTCGATCCGGATGCGTGCGCCCAAGGCATGCGCCAGCAAATAACACATCAGCACCTGGCCGGTGTAGGTTTTGGTGGCGGCGACACTGCGCTCGCGTCCGGCGCGCACCAGAAACACGTGTCCGGCTGAGCGCGCAAGCGAACTTTCCGGCTCGTTGGTGATTCCTACGGTGAGAGCCCCTTGATCCTTGGCGCGCTCTAGAACCAGGTTGGTATCGGTGGATTCGCCGGATTGCGAAATCGCCACGACCAGCGCGTCCTTGAGATCGACTTTGGCGCCGTACAGAGTGAAGATGGACGGCGCGGCGAGCGATACCGGAATCCCCGTGGTGATTTCCAGCAGATACCGCGCGAACTGCGCGGCGTTATCGGAGGTGCCGCGCGCGGCGATCAGGATCAACTTCGGACGCCGCGTGGCCAGGACCGCGGCAAGTTGCGACGCAGCGCGGAGTCCGCCGCGAAGGGTTCGCTCGAGCGCCACTGGCTGCTCGCGGATCTCGTCGAGCATTTTCGACATGAGTTCAGGCTAGCATCGCGCGGAGCACACTAAGGTTGACACGGATTGATCCAACGTCGCGAGCCGTCAACATCCACCGCTCCCTATGATCGCGGCTCAGGGTCTGGCTGAGATCGGATGACGCCGACAATGAGCGGCGACGTAGGAAGCGGTGGATGCCGAGTCTGTTCGCAGCCTCTCAGGTGGCGTGACCACCCCGGTCGCCATCGCTCGCGGTTCTTTGCTGCCGCGATCGCGATTTACAAGTCGAGTTTTCCGCGATACAGCATTTCTTTGAGCGGGAACTTTGCCTTCACGTCGATGGGCCCCAGTTTGGTGACGAACGTGACCTGATGGTCGTCAAGGCGGATCAGATCGTTGCGCTCGAAGTAGAACAGAGTTCCGGTATTGGAGTAAGCGATCTTGTTCAGGAAGATGGGATCGCCCCGCTTTTCGAGCTTGGTGTACTGCTTGAGCATCTCCAGCCGCTGCGCGAATTCGGATTCGCTTTCGTCATTCGAGCGCCGGCCGATCATGGGCAGATCGCCGTTGACGGAAAGGATGTAGTTCGCCGCGGGATCGTCCTTGGACTGATTGCGATTGGCTTCCCGGATAGGAAGCGCGGAATCCCAGCGGACCACCGCCTGGTATTTCCCGGTGATCATGGGATCTTGCGGAGCCGCCACCGCCGGCGTGCGGCCGCCCCGGCGGCTGGTATTGGACGTCGTGCTGCCCCGTCCGGTGAGCCCGCCGAAGCCGGGATCGTTGTGGACCGTTGCCGGGCGCGCCCAGGGGGACTTGGTCAGCAATTCCTGCCGTTCGTCATCGGTCCAGCTCTGTGGATCCTTTTCGTCCCAAAATGGTCTCCCGGTCGCGGCCCAAACTGGGATTCCGCAGCCGATCAGGATTGCCGTACGCCGGGTCATCGACAGGGAAGACGGTCGCGGAGTGCCGCGCGTTACGCCAAGACTTTGACAGCAGACAACTTTTTGCCACACGGAGGGGCGGCCAACTTTCTGGATTGGATGGACTTAGTATGGTCTCAGACGTGCACATCCAGGCTTGGGAGAGCCTGTTGTGTCTACTGCCGCAACCGCGTTAAAAGCGATTCCGCAACCCAAACAGGGACGGATACCGATCGATGTTCCGATGCTCCTGGGCATCGCCATTGCCCTGGCCGCCACCGTGGGAGGGATCGCGGCGAGCGGTGTCAGACTGACGTATTTTCTACAGCCGACCGGACTGTGCATCGTATTGGGAGGAACGGTCGGAGTCATCTTCATTACCACTCCGCGCATGAATCTGGCGCTTACGGCACGACGTTTTTTGGACCTGTTCCGGCTGGCGGAAACCAACCGCGAGGCGCTCATGGAGGAGATCGTCACTTTTGCAAAACTGACGCGCTCCAGAGGAGTGATCGCCATCGAGCCGGCGATCCAGCGCGTGCAAAATGGGTTCCTTAAGGAATCGCTGATGCTGTGCCTGGACGAGACGGACAAGAATCAACTGCGCGCGGCGCTCGAAATCAAGATTCGACTGCGGGAGCGGCAAGGGGAGACGGACGCGAAAGTGTTGGAAGTCGCCGGCGGATTCGCACCAACCATCGGAGTGATCGGCACCGTTGTGGGGTTGATCGAGGTATTGCGCAATTTTTCCGACTTGTCTTCGGTTGCGGGTGGCATTGGCGCGGCGTTCGTGTCGACCATCTACGGATTGGGGCTGGCGAACCTGATCCTGCTGCCGGCGGCGCACCGCATTCGCGCTCGCGTGGCGGAGACGTTCGAAATCCACGAGATGATTACGGAGGGCGTGGTCTGCGTTTCCGAAGGATTGCATCCGTCGCTGGTGCGCGACCGCTTGAGCTCGTTCCTGCGCGGGAAAAATGAAGCCTAAGTATCTCCAGGCTGATTCCACGGGCCGCGACCGATGGACAGTCAGCTATGTGGACGTGTTGACGATTCTGTTGATCTTCTTTATTGCGGCCGCGGCGAAGCTGCCGGCGGTGGCCAAGCTGCCTGTGGCTCCAGCCGCGGTCGTTGTTCCTGCCACGGCTACTATTGTGGTTCCTGTGGAGGCTCCTGTCGTTGCTCCGCCGGCGCCGAAATCGGCCCTCTTCGACGCGCAGGAATCCTTAACCAAGGCCGGCCTAGATGCGCGCCTGGAGGATCGCGGATTGGTGGTCAGCCTACCTCAGGCGATCCTGTTCAGTGCGGGTGACGACCGGATTTCGAACGATGCGCGTCCGGTGATCCAGCAAGTGGTGGACGTCGTCGGGAGCATGCCGAACCACGTCATTCTATGCGGACACGCGGACGCGAGGCCGATTCACAACCGGCAGTTCAAGAATAATTGGGAATTGTCGGCAGCGCGCGGATTGCGGCTTCTGGAACTGCTGACGACGGAATATGGCATCGATGAATCGCGCTTGTCGGTTTCGAGCGACGGCGCGAATCGGCCCGTGGGGCCCAACGATACGCCCGACGGCCGCGCGAGCAACCGTCGAGTCGAGATCGTAATTGTCGATCAGCCAGGCCCCGCCAGTCGATAGCAGTCCGCAGGCGCTTGGGATAATGCGGTTATGCGCATTCTTCTTTTCCTGTTCGCGATTCCAGCCGCTTTCGGCCAGCTTTTTTCCGCCGGTATCAAAGTCGGCACGCCGATGACCGATTCCTTCGCCGATATCACCAGTCCAGGCGTCAGCACCGGACTATCGATCCATTCGTTCAGCGATGCGAAGAAATTCATCGTGGGGCCCATGGTGGAGCTGCATCTTCCCTTCGGATTCTCGATCGCCGCAGACGGGTTGTATCGTCCCTTGCGGCTGACCATGATATTCGCGAATCGCGCCGGGACGGGAACAAACTCGGCGAACTATTCGTCGTGGGAAGTGACGCCGGTTTTGCGTTACCGATTCCTGCACACGCCGCTCGTGAAGCCGTTCGCCGAGGCAGGCCCGAGCTTCCGGTTTGTAGAATCGCCGCTCGACCATAACCTCTCAGATCGTGGATTCACGCTGGGCGGCGGCGTAGAAGTGAAACTCCTGCTGATCCGAATCGCGCCCGAGCTGCGGTTCACACGCTGGGGCAGCGATCATAACGTGGTGCCGACGTTCCCGCTGCAGTCCGGCCAGAACCAGGCGGAGTTTCTGGTAGGCGTCGCGTTCAAGCCCTGAAATCCAGGGGAGCAGCTAAAACAGGCAGGACGAAAGTCTTCATCGGTATACTAAATTCTTTGATGTATAGATTCGCCCTCCGGGTGTGCGCGCCGGCATTCATAGCCCAACACAATCCAAGCATTCAAGCGGCGCTCGCATGAAACGAGCGGAAAAAAAGCAAGAACCGCGCGTACCGGAGGCGTCGCGACGAGCCAACGATCTGTGGATTTACATCGGGCTCGTTGTGGCAATCCTGACGGTGTACGCGCAGGTCGCGACGCACGAGTTCATCAACTACGACGATCCGGCGTACGTCACGGACAATTCGCACGTGCGCGACGGGTTCACGCGAGAGGGCGTCGTGTGGGCCTTCACGTCGGCGCACGATTCCAACTGGATTCCGCTGACCTGGCTGTCGCACATGCTCGATTGCCAGCTTTTCGGGCTGCAGAGTGGGATGCATCATGTGACTAGCGTCGTGCTCCACGCGATCAGCACTATGCTGCTATTCGCGCTACTGAGGAAAATTACCGGAGCGCGCTGGCCCAGCGCTTTCGTCGCGTTCGTGTTTGGCGTGCATCCGCTGCATGTCGAGTCCGTCGCGTGGATCGCGGAGCGCAAGGACGTGCTTAGCGCGCTGTTCTGGATGCTCACGATATGGGCGTATGTCCGCTATGTCGAACAGCGATCGGTTCAAAGATATGTAGTCGTAGCGCTTCTATTCTGCGGCGCGCTGATGGCGAAACCGATGGCAGTGACGCTGCCGGTCACGCTGCTCTTGCTCGATCTGTGGCCGCTGCGACGGTTTTCGCGCGGAGCGGTGCTGGAAAAAGTGCCGCTCGCGGTTCTGTCAGTGGCGGCGATGGCGATTGCTTTTGTCGCCCAGAAGCAAGGCGGCGCGGTGGCGGCGCTGAACGCGGCCCCCGTGTTCGACAGGATCGAAAACGCGCTGCTGTCCTACTCGATCTACATCTGGAAACTGATCGTCCCCATTAATCTCGCCGTGTTCTATCCGTATTTCGCGATTCCGGCGTGGCAGTGGATCCTGGCCAGTCTTGCGATCGTGGGGGGCACGTTCCTGGTGATTCGAGAAATCCCGGCGCGTGCGTATCTCGCGGTGGGCTGGTTCTGGTACGTCGTGACTCTACTGCCCGTCATTGGACTGGTTCAGATCGGCGGACAGGCGCGGGCCGATCGGTACACCTACATCCCCATGATCGGTATTTCGATCATGCTGGCGTGGGGATGCGCTGAGTTTTACGAACGCGCCAAGCCGGCCATCCGTTTTGTAAGCGTCGCCGTGTGTGTGGCGTGGCTGGCGCTCGCCTGGGTCAACGTCGAATATTGGCAGAACAGCATGACATTGTTCCAGCACGCCATCGAAGTGACGGACGCGAACTACGTCGCCTATACCAACCTGGGCTCCGCGCTGCGGCATGCAGGGCGAGTCCCGGAAGCGATTGCCGATTTCGAGATCGCGGCGAGAATTCGCCCGGACGATGCAAACGTACAGGACAATTTCGGTGAAGCGCTGGTTACGTCGGGACGGCTTGCGGAAGCGATGCCACATCTTCAGGAAGCCGCCCGTCTGCGTCCGGACTCGCCGAAGGCGCACGTCGACTTGGCCTCGGCTTGGATGCGCGGAGGGCGGGTGGAGGAAGCGGCGGCGGAATATCGCGCGGCATTGCGGATTGAGCCCGGCCGCATCGATGCGCAGTACGGACTGGGAGGCGTTCTGGCAAGGCAGGGCCGGATGCAGGAAGCGCTCCCCTATTTACAAGCAGCCTTGCCGTTTCTATCGGAGCAAGTTCGCATCAAGCCTGACGATCCCGATCCACATTACAACCTCGGATTGGTTTACGCCATCCTCGGGCGGACCGATGAAGCGATCGCGGAGTTTTCGTCGACGGTGCGCCTGGAGCCGGAGAATCCAGAATCTCACTACAATCTGGGCGTGGCCTTCGCGTCGAGTAACCGTTTCGAGGACGCGTTTGGGGAACTCAGCACGGCGGTTCGACTACGCCCTGAATACGTTGAGGCGCGCGTGCAACTCGCCAATGTGCTGTTCCGAGTGGGGCGGCCCGCGGAAGCCTCCTCACACTTGAAGGAGGCTTTGCGGATCGATCCAAAATTCCCCGAGGCGCGGGCGATGGCGGACAAACTAGGCCGGCCGTAACGGCCTAGGCCATCACCTTCGCGAACGCGGCTTTGAACTTGTCCATCTCGGCCTGTGTGCCGACGGATACGCGGACATGAGTCGGCCACGCCGGCCATAGCCTGCCGATCATGACGCTCTCTTTGGCCAGCGCTTCGACCACTTCGTTGCCGGGGCGTTTCACGTCGACCATGAAGTGGTTGGCTTCGCTACGGGTGTGTTTGAAACCCTTCGCGTCCAGGAACTCGAACACGTTCTCGCGAATATCCTTGTTGATCTTGCGGCGATCCAGAACCACAGTCTTCGATTTGAGACTCGCTGTGGCCGCGGCCATTGAGGTGATCGGCACGAAACCTGTTGCCGAGAAGGTCCGCATCTTTTCGAGCAGATCCGGACGGCCCATAGCGAAACCGGCGCGGATCCCGGCCATTCCATACACCTTGGAGAAGGTGCGCAAAATGACGACGTCTTTATCGGACGCAACCAGATCGCTACCCATTTTGGCGTTGGCCGAGAAATGAATGTAGGCTTCGTCCAGCAGCAGGATGCATCCCTTGGGCATATTGGCGACGACATAGTCGATGTCCTCGCGCGAGGTCAGCGTCCCGGTCGGGTTGTTGGGATTGCATATGTAGATCACGCCGGCGTTCGGATCGGCCTTGACCATGGCCTGAACGTCGTGCGAGTGGTCCTTGCGCAGGGGAACGTGGATCGGTTTGGATCCGATGAAGCGCGCGGTCCCAGCACCGGATTCGTAACCAGGGTCGGCCATCACGAAGGAACGCGTGGGCGAACAGAACGCGCACACGGCGTGATGCAACGGATCGCTCGATCCCGCGTAGGCAGTTACATATTCGGGCTTCACGCTTTCCGTGGCGGAAACCATCTTGATCATTTCGCCCACTTCGTTGTGGGGCGAATAGCGGCCGCCGAACTTGGCGACCTGATAAATCGCTTCCAGTGCGTCCTGGCACGGGCCGAGCGGATTTTCATTCGAGCTGATTCGCACGGCGTCGGGAGAATCTTCTCCACGGCGCATCGCGCGCTGGGCATACGCGGCCTCATTGTAGAAGGGAAGAGCCGCTCCAGCAGCGATAACGCTGGCGATGCGGCCAAGCTGACGCCGTGAAAACCCTCGGGAGAGCAGGCTTTCTTCGGCGACGCGATTGAGAGGTTGTAACATGCAGGACGCTCCTTCGATGCGAGTGTAATGTAACTAGTTAATGAAGTCAAAGGGGTGCTAATCGGGTGGTACGACGGAGGTCCAGATAGGTCTCGGCGCACGAGTCGAGTGCGTGCGCAGTACCTTCCCCCGACATCAACCACGAAATCGGTGGGAGGCGTTGTTAGTCCGCTGTCTGCCGGTGGACGCGGATATACCACGACCCCGATTCCTTTACGGCGATAAAGGTTTCGTGGCGGCGAACGACCGGCTCAGCAAATTGCGCGGTTACGAGAACCACGGCGATGTTGCCGCTGGGGAAGTCTACGGACTGGATCGTTCTCTCCACGTGGCCCGGTACCCCGTCCCACATCGCTGCAGGCGCCTGCCGCCCTCGTACGGGACCTTCTCCATTGGGACCGAACCATTCGCCATCCTCCGAATAAAGGCGGCAACGGCATTTCGCCGGGTGTGCCTGCCGAAAAGTCGAGATTCTCGAATCGATCCTGAAGCCAGGGTGGTCTGGTTTGACCCCGGGAAACAGCGGCCAATAGCAGGTGCTATGCCGGATATCCCCAGTAATGCACGAGACTTCACTTGCCGCATTATAGGTCAGTAAATACTCGCAGGCAACCGTCACGCGTGCAGAACAGGTTCGTTTTGATTCGGAATGACGCTCTAATTCTTCTTCTTATTCAGCAACTGATCGAGCATCCCCGTTGCCGCCTTCACAGCGCCGCCTTTCAGATCCTTGAGTTCGCCGGTCGCCATGCCCTTCAGGTCCGGCTCGAACTTCGGATCCTGCGCGGTGCCGCGAACGAAGAACGGAATCCCCGATTGGGATCGAGCGCCTAGTACCGCGGGAAGAACTCCATTTTTCAGCGAAACACGCATTTTGAAATCGAGGGCTCGTGCTGGAGTGACGGTACCGCTGCCGGTAAGCTCGCCGATCTCGGGTGCGATCAGCTTGAGCTCTTCAATGGTGGTCCCGTCGTTGCTGTTTTTCACGATCGCGCTCAACACCTGGATTTCGGTGGTCGGATTCCCTTTGATTCCCGCCAGACTTTCGATCATCGCCATCCTTTTGCCCAGATCGAATCCGGCGAGTTTGACGTTGTTCAGTCCGAGCGTGCCGGAGGAGACCAGGTTATCGAGCGGTCCTTCGACATTCACTTTTGCGAGCGCGGTTCCGCCCTGTAGCGACGATCCGGCGGGGAGCACAATATTCAATGCCGGCAGCATGGCTTCAAGTTCCTGGACCGCCATCGCGTCTCCATTCAGGTTTCCCTTCACAGCGAAGGATTCCCCATGCGGCGCGTAGGTGCCGGTCATCGACGCCTGCGCCTTGCCGATGTGTACAGTGCCTTGCGTAAGCGCTCCGGTGCGTGCCAGTAGATCGTGATGCAGCTTGAAATCGAATTCCAGCGCGCGCGCCGCCGGAGAACCGCCCTTGACCAGCTTCAATTTCTCGGCCTTCACCGTGCCTGTGGTCGTCACTCTCTTGCCATCCGATTCGGCGGTTCCGTCGATCTCGGCTATTCCTGCAATCGCCAAGGCTGGATCCACCACGCCGGAGGCGACCAGATCCAGGTGATTGACTTTGAGCGACGCATTCATGGGCGTCAGCTCGACATTTTCTTCATGGATCGGTCCAACTTTGCCATCCAGCTTGATATCGCCTCCGCCGGCGAGCGTCGCGGTCAGCGAAAACGGCATGACCGAAGCCCGCGCAAAATCCTTCAACTCGATATTGACCTTGTCGAGAATCAGGGGCTTGGAATGTCCGCTGGTCTTGGCGACGGTCAGGCGTCCGTTTGTAATCTTGACCAGTTTCACCGTGAGATCGAGGCTGCTTCCAGATGTTGCAGGCGCGCTCGCCGATGCCGGCTTGGGCGCGGATTTGCTGCCGAGCGTCGCGTAATTCCAGTTGCCCGCGGGATTTTGAAGCAGCGAGATTTGGGGCTGGTCGATGGTTATCGCGGTCACGTTGACCTTACGCGACGTGATCAGCGGCATCAGTTCGACGCCCACGCTCAGCGTTTTCGCCTGGAGGAACGGAGTTTTGCCGAACGCAGGATCGTCCCCGATAGAGAGATCGTCCGCACCAACGCTGCCGGACCAGAGGCTGAGCTTCAGATTACCGACGCTGACCGGGCGGCGGAGAGCGGTGGTCAGCTCGGATTCGAGCGTGGGACGGAACTGATTCACGTTGATGAAAAAAGGGATCGCCACGATGACGATCAACAATATGACGACGATGATCCCAAGGATGCGAATGAGTTTCACGGGCGTGACCTCCGCTTCGAGTCTATCTAAAACTGTGCAACGCGCGATCCGCGGCCGTTACACCGCGATATTGAGCTTCTTCGAAAATCGAAAACCCGCTGAGATCGGAGTTGGCGTAAAACACCGGCCCTTTCGCCGAGGCGAACTGGCGGCGCGAATCGGACGCAAGAAATCCGGGCACCGGCCGCGCCATGGCATGGCCGATCCGCATGACATCGATGCGTGAGACGCGCTCGCGAATGTCGGGATGCGCGCGCGACAGATCGTGAAGAATCGCCTCGCGCCAATAGTTCCAGTCCCTTTCAAGGAGCAGGGTGCGAGTCTGGGCTGGAGTTTGCTCGGCAAGCGCCCAATAGAAGGTCCACACCGATCGCTCGATGTGCGACCGCAGGCTCATATGCGTGGCGACCACGTAGCCGAGTGCCGGCGAATCGTAGATCACGTTGTCCCAGGCGGTCTCCTCCGGCGGCTTTTCGATCGTGAGATTCGCCGTCAGCCAGGGAGAATACACAAATCCTTCGGCGCGCGGCGCACCGTCGATCATGTATGGGGCAAGGAACGTCGGTGCGGCGAAGATCACGCGGTCGGCCAGATAATCCACCTGCTCGGTTCGCACGCGCAGGCGCTGGCCCTCGCGCACGATCGAATACACCGGAGATGACGCACGCAGCCATGGTTTCAACCGGTCGATCAACCGGCGCGCGATCCAGCCGTTTCCTTCGGGCCAGGTGAGCGGACCCTTATCCTCAGGATCGCGCGCGGCGAAATAATGGATTCCCGCCCAGGCCGAGGTGTCGCGGGCCAGCGCGCCGTAATCGTCGCGGCACGCGTAGTTGACGTACCAGTTCAGATACGGCGAAGTGAATCGATTGTCGGCGAGCCATTGCTGCATCGATTGCGCATCGAGAGCGGACGAACGCGCGCCGCGGTCCATTGGAATGGTGAATTGGCCGGATTCGCGGAACGCGGCAATCGCATCATGAAAACGTTGGTAGTCGTCGCGATCACGCGCAGTGGCGGCAATTTCCGGCTCGATTCCGTCCTGCCATCGTCCGTGCATATACAACCGTTCCTGCGGAGCGAAGCACAGTTGGCGCTCATCCCATTTCCCGTCTGTCAAAACACCAAGCTCTTCGAACAGCTCGCGGACCAGCGTCGCGCGGGCGTCGGGAACGGGGACATAATGAGCGGCCCAGGGAAACGCGGTGATCTCATTTTCGCCCCAGCGCGAATTTCCGCCGGGCTGCGATTCCATTTCGAGCAGCACGAAATCGTGAAAATTGCGTTTCGTCAGGCGCCATGCCGCGCTAAGTCCGGCCATGCCTCCGCCGACGATCACGATCGGAAACTTTTCGGTGCGCAGTGGGGCCGCGATTCGCGCGCGGTCACGAATGCGATGGCCAATGGGGAAGGCGTCGTTGACGAAGCTTCCTTCTATGCGCCGCTCTCCTTTGGCGGCGAGACCGACCAGCGCGGCGCTAAGGAACGAGCGGCGATTCATTGTGCAGCCGCGAATCATTTCGTGTGTATTCGTGGCCCTATTTCGGCTGGAAGTTGAAATCGGTAATTCCGATTTCGTCGTTGCCCTGGACCAGGAATCCGAACTTTCCGGTCGTGAAATCCCGTCCCGGCTCCGCGAACGAGTCGAGCGTGACCCATTCCCCAGCCGCATTCTTGATCCTGTGAACTACGTGTTCCGGCGTCACTTCCACTTGAATGGTGAAGGCTTTCTGCTTTTCCAGATCGTGCTGGGTCTTAGCGCGCTCCAACTTCTTGCCTTTCTCCACCACCTCCGCCCACAGATTCTTGCGGTCCATCTCATAGAGGAGATAGTTTTTCGCGTCGACGTACTGCACCGCCCAGCGGATCCGGCCGCCTTTGAAGAGATTGCCGCCGCGAATCAATTCCACCGTAAATGTGTAGATTCCCTTGGGGCCCATGCCGTAGGGAATGAATCCGCCGCCGCGATGAGTCCACAACTCGCCTTCTTTTTTCCACGCGCCGGCGTCTTCGAATCCAGTGATATCTCCGGGTTTGGGCGCCGGAGCAGGCGCGGCAGCTCGCGCCAGGGCGAGTTCCACGGTTCGAGTTTCACCCGCGCCAAGCAGAACGCGCTCGGTGCGCGTGGTGTAGCCGGGAGCCGCCCCGTAGAACACATAGCTCCCCGGGGGCAGCTCGACTTGATTGCCGGTCGCTTCGCGCGGCTGGGTTTCGTCGGCGCGACGAAATGTAACTCTGACGTCCGCAGGCGTGCGTGCGATGCGGACCGTCCCGTTCGCCACGGCCGCCGCTGCAAGCGTTGCTTCGCCCGCGGCGATGGCGACGGCTTGTCCCGCCTTGAAACTCCGCTGGATTCGCTTGGGAGTGAACTGATCGCGGCGGATGTCGATGGTGTGATCGCCCGGCGCAACGCCGTTATGCGCGAGATTCCCATCCGGACCGATGGTGCCGACGCTCTTTTGATCGATCAGCACTTCCGCGCCCGGCGTGCCTCCGCTGATTTGCAAAGAGGAAGTCTGCGGCAGCGCGTTCAGCTTGAACTCGAGACGCATCTCCGCGCCCTTCTTCACTTCCGCCGTTTGCACCGGGCCGCCGTCGAAACCATCTTTAGTGACGCGTACGGAAACCGCGCCGATCGCGGGAATCCGCAACTGCCCGCGCTGGGTACGCCGCCGGTATTCCTTATTGTTGATGAACACGCGCACATCGTCCTCGCCGGTCGAAACGATCAGCGTCCCGATGTTCAGGTCCGATTTGAGAAAGGCAGTCAGCATCGGCTGTGGGCCGAAGGTCTCCTTCATGTTCCGCGCGTCCTTGCCTTCGCCCACGATCAATTCGTCGACACCCGGATTGAAGGCCTTCAAATCGACGCCCGAGGGTCCGGCATCGCCTTCAGGCTGGCCGTTGACGGCGAGCTTCATGGGACCAGAGTTGGTCACGACGTGCGCCTGCCCTCCGAAGCTGGAAACGATCACCGCGACCAGATTATGCGTCGTCACGGTGCCGGTGACGGCGGGAGGCTTCGCTTCGGCGATTTCGAACGTGAACGCCGCATCGGTGTTGCTCTTCCCCGTGATTTTCACCGTGTGCGGACCGGGCGCGACCTTGTCAAGAATGAATTGGCCTTCCTGTAAATCGGCGGGTGGCTGGTCATCGAAGGCGATCTTCCCCGCGTCGAGATCGGTGAGGATGCGGACGGTCTGCGACTGCGCCGCGAGGGTTAAATTCATCGCAGCCGGCTGGCCGATCGCTACGTTTACGGAACTGGTCGCCGGATCGTAGCCGTCCAGGAAAGCCATCACCTGATAGGTCCCGGGCGCGAGCGGCACTTTGCACGGCGAATTGCACTTGGTTTCGCCGTTCACCCGAATCGACGCATTGGGCGGCGTGGTGGCCATTTCAACGTCCACGCTGTTCGCGATTTCTTTCTCTTTGTTGAGATTGTGCTTGCGCGCCTGGTTCACCAGAATCGCGATCAGGGCGACCGAGACCACGGCGCCGAGAATCGCTCCCAGGATCAGGGGACGTCGCCAGTTGACCGGGGGACTGGGCGGGCCGGTCGGAGGAGGCGGCTGTTTGGGTGGCGCGGCCACGGGCGGCTGTTGGCCGGTAGTGTGCGGTTCTTGCGCAACGGGAGTCTGTCCGGATTGCGTCGTCGCGGTCCGCGGTGCAGTTGGCGGAGGCGCAGCCGGTTGAGGAGTCGACGGCGATTTCGCTTCTTGGGGCGGTGGAACAACCGGCGGCCCTGCGGCCGGCTTCGGTGGAGTGAATTGGCCCGACGACATCAGCTTGACGGGCGGCTGTACCTCTGGCGGCTTCGCGTCTGGAGGCTTCACCGGCGGAACGGATGGAGGCACGCTGCTGGCTGCGGCGGGACTTAATTTCACGGTTGGAGGCGGAACCGGAGGAGCCGAAGGCGGGGGCAAAGGAGGCGGCGGCGTCGCAGCGGGGCTCAGCTTCACCGTGGGTGCCGGGCCCGTGGGGGCGGGAGGTCCTGGTGGAGGCATCGGCGGCGGCCCCCCCGGCGTAAGCTTTACAGTGGGAGCGGAAGGCGATACCGGGGGCATAGGTGGAGGTGTTCCCGGCGTAAGCTTTACCGTCGGTGGAGGACCCGCTGCCTGCTGCGCTTTCAGCTTGGTGCCGCGATTCACCAGGTGCCCCTTGACGTCGCCGGCCACCAGTTGCACTTCGAAATCGTCGCTGTACTGCTTGGCGAGCTCGTCGATGCGCGCAAAAATCGGCTTCAGCGCATTCAGGTCGGTCACCTGTTCGACCTGCTGATCCAGACTCTTCAACTCATCCAGAGGGTTCAGGTTCTCGGTGCCCACGATGTTTATCCTACACTAGCTTCGTGACGATCGCTCTCGACGCCACGCCGCTTTCGGTCTCCACTGGAGGTGTGGCGCGCTACACGCTGGAACTGGCGCGGGCCCTCGCCGCTCGTTTCCCTGACGATGAGCACTGGCTGCTGTCCGATCAACCTTTTCCCATGCCCGAACATCCGGCGCCGAATATTCATCGCGGCGATCCGCCTAACAATCGCGTCACTCGGAAATGGTGGCTATGGGGATTGCAACAGGAAATGATGCGCCGCCACGTCGATGTGTTTCATGGAACCGATTTTTCGGTCCCCTACCTGCCCCTCCGGCCGAGCGTGATGACCGTGCACGATCTTTCGCCATGGCTCGACGGCGCCTGGCAGCCGCATGCACAGCGTATCCGCCGCCGCACCGCCGTACTGCTTCGCGCCGGCCTGGCCACCATGGTGATCACGCCCAGCCAGGCTGTACGTCGCGCGGCGATCGATCGTTTCGGGCTGGCCTCGGATCGCGTGGTCGCGGTTCCGCTGGCCGCGTCCGAGCATTTTCGTCCAGTCGCGTGTGAGCCTCCGGCGCGTCCTTACTTCTTGTTTGTCGGAACGCTGGAACCGCGAAAAAATCTGCGTCGGCTGGTCGAAGCGTGGCGCGAGGTCTACAAGTCGCATGCCGTCGACCTGGTGCTCGCGGGACGCGCCCGGGCGGATTTTGGGCCGATTCCGTCGGAGCCCGGCTTGCGCATCGCGGGTCCGGTCGCCGAAGCGGATCTGCCCGCGCTGTATTCCGGAGCGCTTGCCGTGGTGTACCCGTCCTTGTATGAAGGCTTCGGACTGCCGGTGCTGGAGGCGATGCAGTGCGGCGCGCTGGTGGTCGCGTCGCGCGATCCAGCGATTCTCGAAGTGACGTGTGAAGCCGCAGTACACTTCGAAGCCACCGAGGTGCGCCAGCTCGCCGAAGCGCTGTTGGCGATCGCGCGGGCGCCTCAAGATTTTTCGGCGGTTCGTGCGCGAGGCTTGGAACGCGCTCGCACCTTTTCCTGGCAGCGCACCGCCGAACTTACGTGGGAGGTGTATGACGCAGCCATCCGCGTCTTCCGCAAATAGCGCGCTGTTCCTGAGCCCGGAAGCGCCGGTCGCGGGTGCCGGCGGCGGCGGGCTGCGATCGGCGTCGCTGCTCGAATATCTGCGCCGGCGCTACGCCGTGCAGGTGGCCGGCTTCACTCTGCCGCATCATTCCAAGACCTTCGCGGCGCGCGCGTGGAGAAATGGCTGGCGATTCCTGCGCGGCGTGCCTCCCTTGGTCGACCGTTACGCGGGGTTCGAAGCGCAGCTCGATCCGGTGTTGCGCGGGCGGCACTACTCGATTGCGGTAGTGGAGCATTTCTGGTGCGCTCCCTACGCTTCGGTTCTAAGGCCGCATTGCGACCGGCTGGTGCTCGATCTGCACAATATCGAAAGCGAGCTCGCGTCGACACACGCGCGCTCCATCAGCGGGCCACAGCGTGTGCTCATGACGCGATTCGCGGCTGCTTACCGGCGGCTCGAGCATGAATGGCTGCGGCATTATGATGTGGTACTGGTTGCATCCGACGCTGACCGCGCGCGGATCGAGCATCCCAACGTCCACGTCTATCCCAACGCATTGCCTGAAATCGCCCGACCCACGGTGGAGGAAGAAGACTGCATCGTTTTCAGCGGGAATCTCGAATATCATCCCAACATTGAAGCCGTCCGCTGGTTTCGATCCGCGATCTGGCCGCGCGTGCGGAATCTCACTGAATGGCTGCTCATTGGACGCAATCCGGAAGCCGTGGCGGGGATGGTTCACGGTGACGATCGGATCAAGCTGATCGGCCCGGTGGACGACGCCGTGGAAGCGATCGCGCGCGCGAAGGTGTGTGTTGTGCCGCTGTTGTCAGGCAGCGGGACACGTTTCAAGATTCTCGAGGCGTGGGCGGCCGCGCGAGCCGTTGTATCCACTACGCTCGGTGCCGAAGGGTTGGGCGCCAAATCGGGCGAGCATCTGTCGATTGCCGACGATCCAGCGGAGTTCGCGGACGCGATCGTTCGGCTATTGAAGGACTCGGAGGAACGCCGCAAGTTGGGCGAAGGCGGCCGTCAGTTGTATCTGGATCGCTTCACCTGGCGCGCGGCTTGGGATCAGCTCGAACGCGCGAATTTGTGATGACGCGAGGCTTAACCGCTCCCTTTGGTCACGGCTCAGAAAGCTGAAAATAGCCGACACCGAGCCGCGACCACAGGGAGCGGTTTAACGCACGAGCCTAGCTGAAGAGCTCGTTGATCGGCAGCCAGTAATTCGGTCCGTTGGACTGTGGCACGTACTCGAACCCGCGATGGAACGGATCGTTGTAGCAAATGTTGGTCCAGTTGATTCCCAGCGCTGAGTAGATGGTCGCCTCGATATCTTCGGGATTTACGGCGCGATTCTGAGACCAGCCCGGGTCGACAATGGTCGAGCCATCGGAACTGGTTTTTCCGATCACCTTGCCGCCAGTCACGCCGCCGCCGGCGAACATCGCGAACTGGACCGGATAGTGGTCGCGTCCCATCGCGGCGGTGAAGTTCGGGGTGCGTCCGAACTCGCCCATGGCGACCACCAGTGTGCTGTCCAGCAGGCCGGCGCCCTTTAAATCCGAGATCAGCGCCGAGACGGCCGAGTCGAAGGAGTTCCCGAGCGTGAAGATGTTGTTGCCCTGGTTAACCTGGAAGTTGGGACCGTAAATGTTGACGTGCATGTCCCAGCCGCCTACCGTGACCTGGACGAAGCGCGTCCCCATGTTAGCCGCCAGCGCCTGCTTCGCGATCACCAGCGAATTGCCGAAGGAGCTGTTTCCATACCGTGCGCTGTCGGCCGAGGAATACGTGAAGACGCTCTGGACTTGCGGGTTGTACATCAGGCTCTGCGCCGATTCATAGAATCCGTTCATGTCCTCGGCCGGCTTGCCCAGCGGAGAATTGTTGCGCAGCGGATCGTCTTCAGTGTGCAGCGTCGAAAGCATTTCCTGAAAACGCGCTTGCCCGAAACCGTTAGTGGTGTCCGGAAGGCCGCCGGGCGACGGGTTGTACTTGAACGGCGCAAACGACGCGTCCAGGTATCCCGATCCCACAGCGCCATCCGAGTTGAGTCCTAAGAACGTCGGCAAGACATCGCTGGTTTTGCGCGTCGAGGCTTTTTCGAGAGCCACGATGCTGCCGATATTGGGGGCGATGTTGCCCAAAGCCGCCGCCGGATTCCTGCCGATCTGCACCCAGGTCTGTCCCAGCGAATGCACCAGCGCGTGCGCCTGTAGTGAGCGGACGATGGAAATATCGCCCAGCTGATTCGCCAGCTTCGGAAAAATTCCCGTCGGCCAGTAGATCCCGTCGATGGTCGCCGGATTTGCCGCCGCGGGCGTGACGCCGTTGGTCATCTTGAAATCGAAGGTGTCGACATGGCTTGGCGCGCCCGCCATCAGGATGAAGATCACATTCTGGGCTTTGTTGAGAGTGGTGACGCTTTGCGACGAGCAGGTGGCGGCTTTCGCTTCGCGAGTGAGGTACGCGCCCGTAACGCCGGCGCCCAGAACCTTGAAGAAGTTGCGGCGGGTCCAGTGCGGGCGGCGGAAATACGCTGGTCTGCGGATTTCGGGATGCTCCGCCAGGAGCTTTGCGAATTGATCTTTTTCGTTGGTCATGGCTGAAGCTCCTCAGTAGTTGAACAGGAAGTCGACCTTGTTATACAAGGTCCACATCAGTTCCTGCATCTTCTGCGTGCGCGTGGTGCCGGTGCTCGATCCGATGAGCGCCAACCCCGCCTGTTTTTCCGCGTCGGTCGGGTAGCGCGAAAGAATGTTGAAGTACAGCGTGCTTACAGCGCTGCTGGTATCGGCTTGCGCCAGCGCCTTGCTCAAAAGGCTTGGCGTGGTGTTCGAGGTGGGCGTCGTCACCAGTTTCGACATCACCAGGTTATCGTTCATGACCACCAGCGCCTGCTGGATCGCGCCATCCGGCCGGCGCTGCTGATCGTCGCGATTCCCGGGCAGAAACGCCTTGAGGAAAGTGCTGCCCTCGGCCGCGGGCTCAGGAATCTGCATCGCCCAGTTGATCGGAGTATTCACGCCGCCGATGTTGACGTTGAACGTCAGGGGAACATTGCTCGAAACCGTCAGCGAATCCTGCACCTCTTCACCCCACAGACGCCGCACCAGGTGCCGGGCGAACAGAGGCTGCCAGTTCGGATTCCATTTGTTCGGATCGTATTGCGATTCAAGCTGATAGCTATTCGAGTTGGCGATCAGCCGCATCAGGTGCTTGAGATCATAGTTACTGGCGACGAAATCCTCGGCCAGCGCGTTCATCAGTTCAGGATTCGAAGCCTGCAAGGTCCACGGCGCGGGTGGAGGATTGTTCGGATCGAGCCGGGCGGGATCGAACTGATCCGGCGGATCGACGATACCCATCCCATAGAAATGCGCCCACACATAATTCACCGCGGCGCGGGCGAATTGCATGTCGCCGGTCACCATCCGCGCCAGCGCCTGGCGGTATCCTTCACCTGACTTCGGTGTCTCGCCCGTGAAAATGTAAGTGGGCGTAATCATCTTGGTCGAGCCCACGGGTTGCCGCGGCGGCCGGTTGCCGGTGGTGGTGTTCAACATGTAGTCGGTCTTGGTCGTGTTGTTGTCCGCCGCCCACCATAAAGCCGGACTGTTGTTGTTGGATGGGTCAGACCGCGCACTCTGCATCGATATGTGAGACAGGAATGCCGTCATACCCCAGGCTTGCATTCGGGTCGTGCTGCCGCCCCACAAGCTCAGTGAATCCAGGTGACCGCGGCCGTTGTGGCATTCCAGGCAATTCATATGTGCGATGCCAAGGAACGTTTCCGCGATGTTCGCATTGACTTGATCGTAGGTGTCCTGAATCGGGATGGCTGTGCCGGTCACGCGGCCGTTGATGATCCAGTTCAGCTCGCCCTGCGTGAAATTGTTGCTGCCGGTGGAACCGATCAGCGCCGCCGCCATCAGGTTGTACGGCACTCCGTTCGCGAGCGAATTGCGAATCCAGGTGTTGAATGCATCGCGTCCCGGCACTGCGAGCGCGGTCCCGGTGCTGGGCCAGTTCGACGCGTTCTTGAACAGGTCGCCGTAGAACATCGTCCACTTGTCCACCCATTGGGAAGATCCGATCAACTCGTCCACCAGCGCTGCGCGCTTATTCGGGTTGGTGTCAGCCACAAAGTTGGTCACGCGATCGGCTGTTGGGACCCGTCCGGTCAGATCCAGCGTGACGCGGCGGATAAATTCGTAGTCGTTAGTTTGCGCCGCGGGCGTGACGCCATTCGCCTGGAACGCTTTCCAGATGAACACGTCGATCAGGTTAGAAGCGTTATTCGAACCTCCCTTGCCGAACGTGCGGCTTCCGCCAGGAGGCGTTGCCATCGACGCCGCAACCATGCGCGAGCCGAGCATCTTGGTGACTTGCGCCGTCAGCTCGCCAGATGGATTCCCTTGCCGGGGCTGGAAACGGTCGCGCTGCGGCCCGAAGTAGGTGCACTCAGGATGGGCGACATCGCCGAATCCTTGATCTTGGGCCTGAACGATGGCGGCCAGTAGGAATCCAACGGTCAAAAGGCGCTTTGGCATGTACAATCCCCGCTGTTAGAGTATGACCCAACAAACACCCGATGGCAATGAGAGTTGCTCGCGACTAGGGTGAATTTTGGGCCCGGATTAGGGCCGTCTCGTGACAACCTGATTAAATCGGATTCACAGACGTGACCGGCGGCGTGGGTCGGGGTTAGAGTGAACTATGATGTCGAAGCTCTTAGCTTTCAGCACCGCGCTGGGGATCGCGGCCTTCGCCCAGGTTTCCGACAATACGTCGCTAACGGGTAAATACTACTTCCGGCAGGTCTTATTGGTCACAGACGGGACCGCCAACATCACCGATACGCGCACCGGGCTGGGCACGCTGACATTCGATGGCAAGGAGAATTTCACCATTTCCGGCCAGCAGCTTGTAGGAACAACGGCAGCCGCGAGTCTTAGCGGTTCTGGTACGTACACGGTCAAGCCCGGAGGATTCGTCACGCTGTCCAACCCGCTGCGGGCCGGTGTAACGGTGAACGCCCGGTTGGGCGTCGGCGCACTGGTCGGGTCGTCAACCGAAGCCGGTTCGACGGTCTTTGACTTGTTTCTTGCGATTCCTGCACCCGCGACAGCCTTGGCAACCGCGACCTTGAATGGTCCGTATTGGATCTCGAGTCTGGAATTTCCCAACGGCGGCGTTGCGAACGTCCGCAACACGAACTTCAAGCTGACGGCCAACGGAGTCGGGAGCTTTGCCGAATCGACTGTCGCCGGCCAGGCGGCGAATCTTCAGAATAAACTTCAAAACCAGACTGTGGGGCCGATCACCTACACGCTGGCGGCCGACGGCACTGGCACCATCACGTTCCCCACGGCCGCTGGACTGGATTCGAACACACAGCTCATTGCCGGACTGAAGAATGTCTACGTCGCCCAGGACGGGAGTTATTTCATCGGCGGATCGGCAACCGGCGGAGGGCATGGAGTCGTGGTCGGCGTGAAGGCATTCGCCAGCGGCGCAACCAACGCGAGTTGGAACGGATTCTATTTCGCGGCCGGCATGCGTTACGACGTCGCTTCGCCTTATTTTTCAGCGCGGCTCTCAGCGATTTCAGGATCGGTGCACGCGGTGGGCGACGGGAACTCGGCGTGGGCCCGCAGGACGCGACAATCCGATGCGCTTCTGGATGTCGCGCCGCTGATCACGTATGCGCTCGGGGCAGATGGATCCGGTGCGTTCCCTTCAACCTCCGGTCACGTCGATCTGGCATTTACGAAAAACGTCTTTTCGACCACTGGAGTCGATATAACCGATTCGTTGAGCTATGAACTGTATTTCGGAGCGCTGATGCCGCCCCAATCCGGGCCGGGACTTTTTCTGAATCCACAAGGCGTGTTTAATTCAGGCAGCTTCGCTCCGCCGGGTTATCCGGTCGCCCCGGGAACCTTCGTGACTTTGTTCGGTACCGGCTTCGGAACGCAGAACGCCACAACCACTTCGTTTCCGGTGAAAACAACCCTTGCGGGGGCGCAAGTCACCGTGAACGGAACCGCGGCGCCGGTCTATAGCGTGGTCGGCACCGGCAGTTTTCCGCTGATCACGGCGATCGTTCCTTACGGAGTAACCGGGCCGACCGCGACGTTCCAGGTGATCCTGAATGGGACGACGAAGTCGAATACTGTGGACGTGCCACTGGCCGCCACCGCGCCGGGCGTGTTCAGCGTCCCACCGAACGGGATTAGCGACGCTGCGGTGCGGCATGCCGACGGCACCATCGTGAATTCATCCAGTCCCGCGACGCGTGGGGAGACGGTGGCCGTGTATCTCGGTGGCCTCGGTGCGGTGAATCCCACAGTCAGCGACGGCCAGGCAACCCCAATCGACACGCTCTATAGAATGACTGGTCCGGTTAATGTGTACGTTGGCGGCCAACTCGTCTCCAACATTCCCTTCGCGGGACTGACGCCTACACTGGCAGGCTTATATCAGCTCAACATCCAGATTCCTGTGACCATCGGATCGGGCGCGCAAAGCCTCGCGGTGCAGACCAACGAGTGTTTTACGGACATGGTGACGATCTGGGTGCAGTAGTGCCGTTTCACGCAAAGGCGCAAAACTTCGTCGCCAAGAACGCAAATTACTTGCCGATGCAAAACGTGGAAAAGATTCGATTCAGGATGTCGTCCGCGGTGGTGGCTCCGGTGATCGCGTCAATGGGACGAAGCGCGGCGTAAAGATCCAGCAGCAGCATTTCGTGCGGGATTCCGACCGTGGTTGCATTCCGCGCGGCATCCAAAGCTTCGCGCGATTCCTTCAGCAGTTGTTCATGGCGCAGGCTGGTGATGAAACCGCCTTCCTGTTCAATCTGCCCGCGCGGAGCGATGGTCTCAATCAGGCGCTTCTTGAGTTGAGGCACGCCGTCGCCCGTGAGTGCGGAGACCGCCACAATTCCGTCCAGCCGTCCCAGATCCGACTTGTTGCCAACCACGACCGACTTGCCCTGTTCCCGTGCGCGGGCGATCAGATCGTGATCCTCCTGCTTCAGCGGCGCTGCGCCATCGACGACCACCAAGGTCACATCCGCGTCGGCCATAGCTTGATAGCTGCGCTCGATTCCCAGATTCTCGACCAGATCCTGACCGATGCGGATTCCCGCGGTATCGACGAATCGCACCGGAATCCCTTCCAGCGACGTGGTTTCCGAAACCAAATCGCGGGTCGTGCCAGGTATGTCGGTAACGATGGCCCGGTCCTGTTCGAGCAAACGGTTGAACAGGCTGCTCTTTCCGACATTGGGGCGTCCGACGATTGCCAAAGTGAATCCTTCATGCACCAGTTTGCCGTAGGCGAAGCTCGCGATCAGCGTACCGATCGCCAATGTGACCGGATCTAAACGGCGCAAAATCTCTTTGGGAGGCGCGACGCTGATGTCATCTTCGGCAAAATCGATGCCGGCCTCGAGCAGCGCGATCAGTTCCAAAAGCTGCTCCTTCACCGGCTTGAGACGGCGCGACACGGACCCTTCCGCCTGCTGCGCGGCAATGCGGGCCTGATACAGCGTGGTCGATTCGATCAAGTCGCGAATGGCTTCCGCTTGCGGAAGATCGATCCGTCCATTGAGATAAGCGCGCAGCGTGAACTCGCCGGGTTCGGCCAGCCGCGCCCCAGCTTCACAGCAACGCTGAAGTGCGTGTTTGAGAATGACGGGCGAGCCGTGGCAGGAAATCTCGACGACGTCTTCGGCGGTGTACGATCGCGGTGCGGCGAAGTACGTGACGACCACTCGATCGACTTCGGGAAGCTCGGCGAGCGTCGCGGTCCAGGATTCGAGGGGTGCTTTCAGCCGGAGGATTTTTTCCGCGATAGGGCGAGCCTGAACTCCGGAAATTCGGATGACCCCGATTCCTCCACGTCCCGCAGGCGTCGAGATCGCGCAGATCGTGTCTCTTAAATTCATAGGAGGCCGTTCATTAACGTGAATGAACGTCCATTAACGGCTAAAAGGGTTTACCGGCGGCGACGATCCCGGTCGCGATTACCTCCGCGTCCGAACGGCCGGCGGGGCGCGTCGTCTTCGGGCCGGGGACGCGGCGGACGGATCGGCTCAGGAAGCGTCTTCAAGTCGGACGGCACCACCACCACCTGCCGGATGGGACCCATGCCGACGCTCTCGCTGCGAATTTCGGTCTCGTTGCGCAAGGCCAGATGGATAATGCGCCGCTCGCGGCTGTTCATCGGGCTGAAGTGAAATGGCAGCTTGGATTTCTTGACTCGTTCGGCCGCGGCGAGTGCGCTCATCCGCAGTTCTTCGATGCGCAGGATGCGATAGTCGTTGGCGTCGAAACAAACCCGCGAATGTTCCTCTGGAGGCATCCCCAGCGCTTCCATGGTCAACTGCTCCAGGGCCAGAAGAAGCTCGGCTTTGTTGGCCAGCAGAAGTTCCACGTCGGCTCCGCTGAACCGGACCAGCATATCGGGATTCTCGAAATCGGGGTGCGGAGTTTCGCCTTCGGTAACGGTGTATTCCAGCTTGAATCCCGCCAGTCGAAACACACGGTTCAGGAATTGTTCGATGCGGGGGCCGGCTTCGGACAGCGTATACTTCTTTTCGGACAAGTTCCTATCTCTTCTTTTTTGGCGGTTTCTCGACCGCAGCCGGCACAGGTAGCGCGGCCGGACCGCCCCGGTTCATCAACCATTGCTGGAAGATGCCTACCAGGTTGCCGGTTAAATAGTATAACACCAGGCCCGAGGACAGGAAGTAAAAGATATAGCCGAGAAACAGCGGCATGATCATAAACATCTTCTGCTGGGCAGGATCGACGCCGGGTTGCGGAGTCATCTTTTGCGTCAGAAATTGCGTGACGATCAGGATGATGGGCAGGACTCGAATGGCCAGAGTTTCCGGCTGCGAAAGATCGTGGACCCACAACCAGGGCGCGCCGCGCATTTCGATGGAAATACTCAAGACTTTGTAAAAGGCGTAGAAGAACGGAATCTGTATGATCATCGGAATGCATCCGCCCATAGGGTTGACGCCTTCGCGTTTGTACAGATCCATCATTTCCTGGTTTTGTTCGGCCTTCTTCGGATCGCGCATCGAAATACTCTTATACTTCGCGTTGATGGCGGCGATCTGCGGTTGAAGCTTCTGCATTTTTCGCGACGATTTCAGGCTGGTCATGCGCAAGGGGAACAGCACGAAATTGATGGCGATGGTCACCAGCACGATCGCCCAGCCCCAGTTGCGCGTCACGTGGTCGGCGGTCCAGTTCAACGCCAGGAACAAAGGCTTCGCGACAACCTCGAACCATCCCCAGTCGATGAGCGTAGTGAGTTTCGGATCGACGCGGGTCAGCAGATCGGTGTCTTTCGGTCCGATGAAATAGGAAAACGTGTTGAGGCCGTCTCCGCCGGCGGCGGCTCCGATGCGCTGCTCTTCCGATCCGGATGCCGCGGGCACACCGTCCGAAAAGATGGTGAATTCCACTGAAGACCGGTTCACCGGCAAAAACACGCCCGCGAAGTACTTGTCTTCCAAGCCGACGAAGGAGAACTGGCCGCTGACGGAGACGGGTCCGTTCTTGGCAGCTTTGGGATCCTGTTCGACTAACTTTGACGAGGAAAGGTCGTAGTGCACCGACTTCTGTTCGGCGCTCGCGTTGACCACGCTGTCATCGCCGAATCCGCCGCGCCACTCGATCGAATGCGGAAGCAGGACGCCGTTATCGAGCACCTGCGTCGTGACGCCGACCAGGTAGCTGGTCTTCGAAAACTTGAACGATTTTTTCGTCGCCGCCCGGCCGTCGGAGAACTCGAAATCGAGGCTAAGCCCGTCGGGACGCCCGACCTGGAACAGCGCGGTATTGGGATCGGTCGCGAATTGCTGATTCTTAACAGAGATGGAAAAAGGCGCAGGAACTTTCGCCAGCGCCGCCTGATTCACCAAGTCCAGCGGCTGGCCCTTGTGATCCTTAAAGGCCTTCAGAATCCAGCTTCGGACGACAGCTCCACGATTGGAAAAAGTAACGCGATACAGATCGGTATCGACAGTAACCGTTTCTTCCTTGTCGGCATGAACCTGACCCGGCATTTCCTTCGGGACAGGCGCTGGAGCGGGCTGCGTGGGACGCTCCGCTTCTTTTGCTACGTCGGCCTGCCTCGCCGGCCCAGGTTTGGGCGCTGCCGAACTGGCAGGCGCGGGCGTCGGCTTGTAGAAATACTGCGTGCCAAACAGCACCAGACCCATCAGCAGGAAGGCGATGAGCAGCCGCGCCTCCATCGACATTTCTTTCTTTTCCATAGTGTCCTAGCGGACCGGGTCGAACCCTCCGTGATGAAACGGATGGCATTTTGAGATCCGCTTTACACCCATCCAAACACCTCGCAAGACGCCATGTTTTTCGACCGCTTCAGACATGTATTCCGAACAGGTGGGATGAAAACGGCAGGCGGAAGGCAGCATAGGCGAGATCCATCGCTTATAGATACGCAACATGGCCAGCGTTAGTGCCCGCATTTTTCGATCACTTTCCGCCACCCACGTTCGATTTCGATGAACGGAGCTTCCAGCGCCGCCCGACGCGGATTGACCACGATATCCCAACGCGGGGCGATCTCGGCGCGATGCATACGAAACGCTTCGCGAATCCTTCGTTTGATGCGGTTGCGGATGACGGCTCCACCCAGCGCCCGCGGGACAGTGAGGCCGATCCGCGCTCCAGAAGAGTCTGGCCTTTCGAGGCAAAACGCCGCGAAGATTGGACAGGTAACGCGGATGCCGTTGTCATAGACGACGCGAAAGTCCGCGGATTTGAGGATCCGGGAAGCTCGCGGAAACGCCAGGCTATTTGGCAGACCGGACGGCTCTTTCGTCGCTGACCGTCAGTTTATGACGGCCCCGGGCGCGCCGCCGGGCGAGCACTGCGCGTCCGTCTTTGGATTTCATGCGCGCGCGGAATCCATGCGTCTTGGCGCGCTTTCGATTGTTCGGTTGAAATGTACGTTTGGGCATCTTGTGATCGACCGGGTAAGCGGAGGCGCACCCGTGCTTTCTTGACTATCCTGGTGTCGATTTCAGTATAGCAAACCGTTAAGGGCCCACTCGCTGCCGCTCGTGGTTCTGTACTTGCCTCGCACCGAACCGCGCACGCAGTGAGCGGGTCTCGATCTACATTTCCAGCTTGCCCTTGACAACCATGTCCTTCACGCGAAACTCCACGGTGCGAAACGGTATCGCGATCCCCGGGAGATACAGTTCGAACGTAATGGTCTTTTCCGACGCGGTCGCTTCGCGGGGAAAAGCCAGCCGAAGATACGGATCGCCGGGCGACGGAGGGAAATGGCCGGTCATTTTGATCTTCTTGCGCCCCAGGCGCATTACGCTCTCGTCCTCCATGCGCTGCGTGTCCTGACCGTCCGTGAACGCGCGCGCATCCTGAATCGGAATCGCCAGCACGATGTGCGTCGCGCGGTTGTCTTCCAGCCACACGCGATATTCTTCGGCCAGCAGGTCGGGCGCGGCTTGCGGCCGCTTGCGTTTGTAGCGGCGGTCGCGCTCGCGTTCCGCGATCTCCATCGGCCCAGCGGTCGCGAGATAGGCTGCCACCCCCGGAGCGTTCGCGGGCCCAGTAAGCGGCTGCGCCCACGGACAGTCGGTGAACATCTGCACGAGTTCGGCTTCGCTCCAGTCCGCGGGAGCTTTCGATTCCCAGAAGGGGGCCGCGAACAGCAGAAGTAACGCCAGCCAGTTCATGGCGTTTTCATAGCTTCGCGAGCTGATCGTAATCCATGTTGCCGCCGGAAACAACGATGCCGATGCGCTTCAGCCCCGGCGGAAGCAGTTGGCTGAAGACCGCGGCGGGGGCGACCGCGCCGCTCGGCTCGACCAGAATCTTCATGCGCATCAGCAGAAATTTCAGCGTCGCACGAATCTGGTCTTCAGAGACCAGCAGGACTTGCTCCACATTGCGTCGGAGAATGGGAAACGTCAGTTCGCCTGGACTGGTGGAGCGCAGCCCGTCGGCGATGGTTGGCGGTGTTTCGATCTTGACGCGCTGGCCCTTCGCGAAAGATTGATAGGTGTCGTTGGCGAGCTCCGGTTCGACTCCGAAAATCCTGATCGACGGGCGCAGATGTTTGGCGGCGATGGAGCATCCTGCAAGCAATCCTCCGCCGCCGATGCAGACCACCAGAGCGTCCAGATCGGGAACTTCTTCGAGCAGCTCTTTCGCCGCCGTGCCCTGTCCCGCGATGGTCCAGGGATGATCGTAAGGGGGCACTATCGTCGCCCCGGTTTCAGCGGAAATTTGCGCGCTGATCTCTTCACGATTTCCCTTGAAGCGGTCGTAGGTGACGATGCGCGCGCCGCGTGCCCGGGTGCCTTCCATCTTCGAGCGCGGGGCGTCTTCCGGCATCACCAGCGTGGCGGGCGCGCCGACGAACTGCGCGGCGATTGCGACAGCTTGCGCGTGGTTTCCGGACGAATGCGCGACCACGCCTTTCGCCAAGTCATTCTTGGGAATCGAGAGAATGAAGTTCGACGCGCCGCGGATTTTGAACGCGCCACCTTTTTGAAAATTCTCGCATTTGAAAAACGCCGAGACGCCAGCTTCGGCGTCGAAGCTCGCGGAGGTCATCACGGGAGTTCGTTTAGCAATGGGACGAATCCGCTCCGCGGCTGCCCGTATGTGTTCGAAGGCGATCTCAGTATCCGGCATGTTTATCCACCACGTTCTGAAGCGGCTCGCCCTTGCGAAACCGCTCGAAATTATCGACGAAAAACTCTACAGCGTTTTCCCGCGAGTAAGGCACGTTATCCGCGGTATGCGGCGAGAGCAGGACGTTTTCGAGGCGATAAAACGGATGTCCCGCGGGCAACGGCTCGTTCGTGAACACGTCCAGGGCGGCTCCGCGAATCTTACCCGTTTCAAGGGCATCGATCAGCGCGGGTTCGTCGACGACCGCGCCGCGACCGACGTTTACGATCACGGCTGTAGACTTCATCATTGCGAGCTGAGCCGCGCCGATCATTCCTCGAGTCTGCGGCGTCAAGGGCGCGGCTAGAGCGAGGTAATCGCAGGCGGCGAGTATCGCGTTCAAATCGTGCGAGGCAGTTCTACCGGCAGTCAGAATATGCATTCCGAACGCGCTGGCCCGTTCGCCGATGGCGCGCCCGATCGATCCATATCCAACGATGGCGAGCGTGCGTCCATGCAACTGGTCATGCTCGTAGCGTTCCCAGCGCTGCGCCTGCTGATTCTTCAGAATGCGCCGGAACTGATAGGCAAAATGGAGCATCGCGCCGATGGTCCATTCGCTAAGTGGACGCGCGAAAACGCCTCGACCGTTGGTTACGGGTACGGGACTCTCGCGGATTTCGCGGGAAAGAACGGCGTCGACTCCCGCCGAAAGCACGTGTGCCCATCGGATTTTCACGGCGCGAGGAAAGGTTTCGAGAAACAGCGATGGATCGCGATAGTCACCATTGAGCAACACGTCGGCTTCAGGCGCGGCTTTGAAGACTCGGCCGCGATCGTTGCTGACGATGACGTTGGTATCGCCCGGCAATCGTTCGAGCGGTTTGAGGTAGGAAGACGCCGGATCGGCAGTCACCAGCAGGGTGATCGGCATGGAAAGGTTCAGGATAACAATGTAGAGCCGCGAGTCTCAGGGAGTCCGCAGGCTCGGCTCGCGCCCCAGATAGATTTTCGCGCCGGTTCGCTCCGCCAGCTCGCGATGTCCACTGACGAAATCGGCGTGGAGATGGGTTTCAATCACGTGTTCAATCCGTAACCCTTGCGCACGCGCTTCATCGATGCACAAACGCAACGTCGCGCTGCGGGTCCACCACGCAGGCCACTCCTTCGGAGCCCACCATATACGAGGCGTGCGACAGGCATGTCAGATAGAACTGTTGGAAGTACATCGCTAATTCGATTGTAGATCCGCGAACGAAGAAGAAGTGCACGCTGCTAGAATGAAGTCTCGCGTGAAGATCGACATCTTCAACCACATTCTCCCCGAAGCTTTCTTTGCCGAATTTCTTCGCATCGCGCCCGGCTTGAAGGACATGGGCAAGCGCTCGCGCAACATTCCGGTCATGTGGGACCTGGACGCGCGTTTTCGCATGATGGACGAATTCGGCGACTACCGGCAAGTGATTTCGCTGGCCTCGCCGCCCATCGAATCGTTCGCGGATCCCAGCGTGTCTCCGGTTCTCGCTCAAATGGCCAACGATGGGATGGCGGAACTGGTGGAACATCATCGCGACCGCTTTCCCGCATTCGTGGCCGCGCTGCCGATGAATAATCCCGACGCGGCGCTCTTTGAACTGGATCGAGCACTCACACAACTTGGCGCGGTGGGCGTGCAGCTTTATTCCAACGCCGCCGGCAAGGCTCTCGACTCGCCTGAGTTTCAGCCCATCTTCGACGAACTCGCTCGCCGCGATCGCGCCATCTGGCTGCACCCCGCGCGCGCCGGAAATTTTCCCGATTATCTTTCAGAACAGCGCTCGCAGTATGAAATCTGGTGGACCTTCGGGTGGCCCTACGAAACCAGCGTCGCCATGGCGCGGCTGGTTTTTTCAGGCTTGTTCGGCCGTCATCCGAATTTGAAAATCATCACGCATCACATGGGCGCGATGATCCCGTACTTTGAAGGCCGCGTCGGGTATGGTTGGGATCAACTCGGGCTGCGGACGTCGGATGAAGACTATGGCTCGCTGCTTCAGTCGATGAAGAAGCGTCCGCTCGACTATTTCAAGATGTTCTACGCCGACACTGCTCTATTCGGCGCGCGCGCGGCCACGGAATGCGGATTGTCTTTCTTCGGTGTCGACCGCGTGCTGTTCGCATCGGATACACCGTTTGAGCCGACGCCGGGGTTGTACATTCGCGAAACCATTCACGTCATCGATGGACTGGATATGAGCTCCTTCGATCGCGACCGGATTTACTACAAGAACGCTCAAAATCTCCTGAAGATCACGTGATCCCATGCCTCTATTCGGAAAGAAAGAAACAGCCACGATCACTTACATTTCTCACGCGGGAGCCGTGACACCCGTCGCAGTCCCGATCGGCGATTCCGTCATGGAAGGCGCCATCAAGAACGGAGTCGACGGCATCGTCGCCGAATGCGGCGGAGCCGCCCAGTGTGGGACCTGTCACGTCTACGTCGAGGAAAGCTGGCTCGGTAAACTTCCGCCGATGCAAGACGACGAGAACGCGATGCTCGACACCACGCTGTGTCCTCGCCGCCCGAATAGCCGGCTCAGTTGCCAGATTCCCGTGACCAAAGAACTGGATGGCTTGGTGGTCCGTACGCCGGAAGCACAGGTGTAAATGAGCGTCGTGATCGTGGGAGCCGGGCAAGGCGGCTTCCAGACCGCTGCGGCGCTTCGCACCGAAGGCTACAGCGGCACGATCACGCTGCTCGGAGACGAGCCACATCTACCGTATCAACGTCCGCCCCTTTCGAAGGGATTCCTGCTCGGGAAGCAGGATCTGGAAAGCGCGACGTTGCGGCCGGCGAAATACTATCAGGATCAGCGAATCGATCTTCTCACCGGGGAGCGCGCGGCTCGAATCGATCGTGAGTCGCGCCAGGTCATACTGAAATCCGGCGCGAAGATTCCTTACGATCATGTGGTGCTTGCTACCGGCGCCGGCGTGCGACGATTGCCGGATCCCAGTTTTCTCTACCTGCGAGGTCGCGACGATGCCGCGGAATTGAAAGATCGTTTGGACCGGGCGGGCAGCGTTGTCGTCATCGGCGGCGGATTTATCGGCCTGGAAGTGGCCGCTTCTGCGCGCTCATTGGGAAAAGATGTGACGGTGGTCGAGGTCCAGTCGCGGTTGATGGCGCGTGGCGTCGCCCCAATCGTGTCGGATTTTTTTCGTGATCTTCACATAAAGTACGGTGTCCGGATCCTGCTAGGATCGGGCGAGATCCCGGCCGGCGCCGATCTCGTAGTCGCGGGAATCGGGGTTGCTCCCAATGTTGAACTCGCGCGCGAAGCCGGTCTCGCAGTCGCGGACGGAATCGCGGTCGACGATCACCTGCGCACATCGGACCCGAAAATCTTCGCTATCGGCGATTGCGCATGCCATCGGAGCCGCCGTTTGGAATCGGTACAGAACGCCGTCGATCAGGCCAAATGCGCGGCGGCCAACATCGCGGGAAAAAATGAGCCGTATCACGCAGTCCCCTGGTTCTGGACGGATCAATTCGACGTGAAATTGCAAATGGCAGGCCTCTCCGGTGGGGCGGATCGTGTGGTGTTGCGTGGCGCCGCGCCGAAGTTTTCCGCGTTTTATTTCAGCAACGGGCGGCTGATCGCAGTCGATTCGATCAATCGTCCTCGGGACCACATTCTCGCGCGGAAGCTTCTCAATACGTCGCCGGAGTTGACGCTGGAACAAGCAGCGGATGAGAGCTTCGACCTGAAATCGTTGCCGTGACCAACGCGCTCCATGACTGTCGCGCCTCAATGATTTCAGCATTGCGTGTGGTTTGAGGCGCGACAGTGATGGAGCGCGTACTCCTAGTCGTCGCCGGCCGTCGCCGGAACTTTGCGGTGGTGCGCCACCAGATTCGCGGCGCGTAACAGCGACTCGAACGTGCCCGCGTCCGTCCACCAGCCGTCCAGGACCGAGAATGTCATGGTTCCTTCAGCGATGTACGCATTATTGACGTCGGTGATTTCCAGTTCCCCGCGATGCGAAGGCTTCAACTCGCGGCACTTGTCGAACACGGACGCATCGTACAGATAAATTCCGGTGACGGCATAGTTGCTCTTGGGTTTTTCCGGCTTCTCCTCGATACCCACGATCCGCTTGCCGCTCAGCTCTGCAACGCCGAACCGCTGCGCGTCGGAGACTTCTTTCAAAAAAATCCGCGCCCCGGATTTCTGGTTCTTGAATTCGTCAACCGATGCGCGGATGGTGCCCTCGATCAGGTTGTCGCCGAGGATCACGCAGATCTGATCACCGTCGGCGAAGTGCTCCGCCAAAGCCAGCGCCTCCGCGATGCCACCCTCGCCTTCCTGGTAGGCGTAATTCAAGTGCTTCAACCCGAACTCTTTGCCGTTCCCGAGCAGACGCAGAAAGTCGCCGGAATTACGCCCACCCGTGACCAGCATAATGTCGGTGATACCGGCGTCCACCAGAGTCTGGATCGGATAGTACACCATGGGCTTGTCGTAAATCGGCAGCAGGTGTTTATTGGTGATCTTGGTGAGCGGGAACAGCCGGCTACCGGTTCCGCCCGCGAGGACAATGCCTTTCACCGCTACAGTATAGCGAACCGCAACCAATCTCCACGCAAATCAGCGATCTTGTTCCTATCCCTTGCTGTAGCGTTACATCCGTGGTAAGGTTTGCATCTAAATGCGACTTAAACGGGCGATTTTTTTGACTGTTATCGTCTTTTCCTCGGCCGTCTGGGGGCAGCGTGAGCGGATTGCGGGACCGGTCGATTCGCGGCAACTGGTCCCATTGCGAGGCAGTCTCCATCCATTTGCGCGGCCGCAGTTCGATGCCGGCCCGGTGGACCCATCAATGAAGCTGGACTACATCACCCTGATGCTCCACAAGACGGACCAGCAGCAGGGCGAACTCGATCAACTACTCATAGATCAGCAGGACCCGCTGTCGCCGAAATTCCACGAATGGCTGGAGCCCGAACAGTTCGCCGACCGCTTCGGCGTGAGTCCCGCCGACCTGGCCACGATTCAAACATGGCTCCAATCCCAGGGTCTTTCCGTGATTCAACCGGCGCGCGGCCGTATGTGGATCGCCTTCACGGGCACTGCGGCGCAGGTCCAGAACGCGTTTCAGACCGAGATCCGCCATTACCAGGTGGAAGGTGAGTTGCACTACGCGAATTCGAGCGAGCCATCGGTCCCCGCCGCCATCGCTCCGTTAGTGATGGGCTTCATGGGGCTGGACGATTTCCGGCCGAGATCCTCTCCACGAGTGAAGAGCGCTCCGCAGTTCACGACCACGGGCGGCGCGCATTTTCTCTCGCCCGACGACCTGGCGACGATCTACAACATTGCTCCGATCTACAAAGCGGGGATCAACGGAAATGGGCAAAAGCTGGTAATCGCGGGGCAGACCGCGATTCACATTTCGGATATGCGCCAGTTCAGAAGCGCGTTCGGGCTGCCGGCGACCGATCCGCAAGTGGTCCTGGTACCCGGCAGTACCGATCCCGGGATCACGGGAGACTTGGATGAAGCCGCACTCGACGTAGAGTGGAGCGGCGCCATCGCGCGCAACGCGCAGCTCATTTATGTGTATTCGTCCAACGTGGCAGTATCCGCAGCTTATGCGATCGACCAGAACCTGGCGCCGGTAGTGAGTTTCAGTTACGGACTTTGCGAGCAGAAGGCCTCCGGTACTACCATCGCGAGCGCCTACCAATCGATCGCGCAGCAGGGAAATGCGCAGGGCATCACGTGGCTCGCCTCTTCTGGCGATGCGGGGGCGGCCGCTTGCGATCGCCAGGGGGCGAGCCCGCTCGCGTCCAGTGGAATCGCCGTTAATCTCCCGGCTTCTGTTCCCGAAGTAACCGGAGTGGGCGGCACGCAGTTTGCCGAGGGAAATGGAAACTACTGGAGCAGTGCGACCACCGCGACCGGATCATCGGCTTTGTCCTACATTCCTGAAGTCGCCTGGAACGAAAATGGCTCCAACGGGCTCGGCTCCACGGGCGGCGGATTGAGTACTTTTTATTCGAAGCCACTGTGGCAAGCCGGCTTGGGTGTGCCGAGCGCCAACGCCCGCGCTGTTCCGGACATCTCCCTCACGGCAGCGGGACATGATGGATATCTCGTCTACCTGAACGCCCAGCCGGTGCCAATCGGTGGCACCTCCGCGTCCACGCCGGCGTTCGCAGGGCTGGTCACTCTGCTCAATCAGTTCACCAATTCCAAGGGACAGGGGAACCTGAATCCGAATCTGTACCGCCTCGCCTCCACCACGCCGAATGTATTTCACGACGTCGTTGGTGGGAGCAATGTGGTTCCCTGCGCCGCTGGATCGCCGAACTGCTCGCAAGGATCTTTCGGATATTTCGCCGGCCCAGGATACGACCCAGTCACAGGCTGGGGGTCGGTGGATGCGACCGGACTGTTCAACAACTGGACCAACAGCCTGATCTCGACCGCAGTGAGCCTGACTGCCAGTCCCGCTACGGTTCCGCTTAGCGGCAGCACCCAGTTGACAGCCACGGTTCGCGCGATCGGCAGTGGCGGCGTCCCCACCGGGACCGTGACGTTTCTCTTCGGCCGCACTTCGCTAGGGGCGGTCGCGCTATCGAACGGAGTCGCGACGCTGACAGTGTACGCCAGCCAGCTCCCCACGGGTAACGACGCGATCATCGCGAGTTACAGCGGCACTCCGACCTTCGGCGGGTCCAGCGGAGCGGTTACTCTCTCCATCAGCATCCCTGCCGGAACCGCCGCGGTGATTCCGTCGGTTTCGCCGAACCCGGTTTACCAGCAGACGGCGGATGCCGATGGATATAGCTGGTTCTACACGGTTCGGTTGACGGACGTCGCCGGGGTTGCCAGCACACTGACGGGATTTACGATCAACGGCGCGAATTTTAATTCGCAGATCGCCGGTTTCTTTGGCAGCTCCAGTATTGCGCCGTTCGGTACCCTGGCAGCGAGCCTGCGCACTCGAAATTTGACCGTGCCCGCCAACGTTGTTTTTGGGTTCACCGGACTCGATTCCGCCGGGCATCAGTGGACTCAGCAAATTACTGTTCCATTCTTCGGGCAGCAGATCTCCGCCTCTGTGCAGCTCGCCGGACTGCCCAACGTGGTGCATCAAGACGTCACGTCCAGCGATCCCACCTGCCAGTGGTTCCAGAACCTCGGCTTGCAGGAGCAGAATGGACACGGCGTCTACCTGACTCGATTTCTGGCCGATGGCCAGGATCTGAGCGATCAGATCGCGGCGTACTTCGGCGATACTTATCTCCCCGCCTTCGGATCCCTTCTGGGCGGCGTGTGCTGGACCATCAACACCTTGCCGCTTACGATCAGTTACGAGGTCGACGGCATCGACGAATTGGGAAACAACATTGTAGCGACGCTCTCCAGTCAGTTCCTCGGACCACCGCCCGCATCGGGTGGTCTTACGACGACAACCGAATTCATTACCCAGACGATTGCCAGCTCCACTCTGAATGCGACCACCACGGTCGGCGTGAGCCTGGCGGCGTCACAGCAGTGGACCGTCTCTGTGTTCCCGTCCAACCGCACGACAAGTTGGCTGACGGTGTATCCGCAGTCCGGAACCGGGCCGGCGACGCTGAATATTTCGATGGCCGGCGCCGGGTTGGCGGATGGTCTGTATCAGGCGACGCTGGTGTTCCAGTCGAACAACACGCTGCCGCAATCGGCTAACGTTTATCTGTACTTCGTGGTCGGCAAGCCGAACATCACGCAAGTGCTGAATGCAGCGAGCCTGGTGGATTCAGGCCTCTCGCCCGGCCTGATCTTCGCGATCAAGGGCACCGGGCTCGGCTCGCCTATCGGCCAGAATACTTTTCTGGACGACAACGGCCGGATCACTAACGACATTTCGGGAGTCGAAGTTTTCGTCAACAACGTCCGGGCTCCCCTGCTGTATCTGAGTGCGGGACAGATCAATGCGGTGGTTCCGTATGAAGTTGCGAAACTGGTGGGCCAGCGCGTCAATATACAAGTGGTGAACAACGGCGTCAATTCCAATTTCGTCACGGATCTGGTGGTGCCAACCGCGCCGGCCATTTTCCCGCTGGGCGGCGGCCAGGGCGCCATCCGGAATGCCGACAACAGCGTGAACGGACCTGGGAATGGCGCGGCTCGCGGATCTTTCATCGCGATTTATGGAACCGGGGAGGGACAGACGAATCCTCCCGGCATCGATGGTCGCATCGCCAACGATTCGCTTCCTAATCTGCCGCGGCCTGCCGCACCATTCTCGATCACCATCGGCGGTGTGACGGCGAATTCTGTGTACGATGGCGCCGTGCCGGGATCGTTCGAAGGCTTTTTCCAAGTGAACGCGCAGATCCCGAACAGTGTGCCTTCAGGCCCGAATCAGGTGATTATGACCATTGGAGGCGTTTCCAGTCCTCCGTTGAACGTTGTGGTCAAATAGCCACTGGTCCATGGCTTCAGAAAAGGCTTCAGAAAAAGTGACGCAGTTGCTGTTGCAGGCCTCCGGCGGCGATCGTGCCGCTGTGGATGAGCTGACGCCGCTGGTCTATCAGGAACTGAAGCGGATGGCCGGCGGCCAACTCCGCGGCGAGCGTCCCGGCCACACGCTGCAAGCGACGGGGTTGGTCCACGAGGCGTATCTCAAGCTGGTGGATCAGCGCGGCGTGACGTGGCAGAATCGGGCGCACTTTTTCGGCGTCGCGGCGCAGGTGATGCGGCGCATCCTGCTCGATTACGCCAAATCGCGGGGACGCCTCAAGCGCGGTGGCGACGTTCACAAGACCTCGCTGGACGAAGCCCTGGTCGTCGCCGCAGACCGGACTTCGGATCTGGTGCAGATCGATGCAGCGCTGACCAGGCTGGAGCAACTCGATCCCCGCCAGGCTAAGGTGGTTGAGCTGCGATTCTTCGGCGGCCTGTCTGTGGAAGAGACCGCGGAGGCGATGGGAATTTCGACTCCGACGGTGAAGCGCGAATGGGCCATGGCGCGGAGCTGGCTGCATCGTGAGCTTTCCACGAACTGAGATGGACCCCGCACGCTGGTCCCAGGTCAAACAGATCTTTCAATCCGCGCTCGATCTGCCGCGTGGCGATCGGTCCGCTTACGTCCGCTCGCAATGCGGCGGCGATTTGGAATTACTTCAGGAATTGGAGGCGCTGCTCGCGTCCGAAGAGACCTCGGAAACTTTTCTGGAGGAACCCGCCGTCGATTATGTGGACGAGCTGCCCGACATTAATATTGGCAGGAAAATCGGCCCGTATCAGATCGTCCGCGAGATCGGCGCGGGCGGGATGGGCGCGGTTTATTTAGCGGAACGAACCGACGAGTTTCGCCAGCAGGTCGCGCTCAAGCTCATGGCCCTCGGCGCTGATTCGCGCATGGTGGTCTCGCGATTCCGGCATGAGCGCCAGATCCTGGCGGGCTTGGAACATCCCAACATCGCGCGCCTATTGGATGGCGGCGCGACCAGCGACGGTCGCCCGTACTTCGTCATGGAGTACGTCGAAGGCGAGCCTATCGATACGTATTGCGCGAAAGAGAAGCTCGATGTAACTCGGCGTTTGAAGCTATTCCGACAGGTTTGTTCTGCTGTCCAGTACGCGCACCAAAACCTGATCGTGCACCGCGATATCAAACCGGGGAACATCCTGGTGAGCCAGGACGGCACGCCCAAGCTGCTCGATTTCGGGATCGCCAAACTGGTGGGCGACGATCGTGCACCGGAAAACACCGCGATGACCGAAGCAGGCATGCGCTTGATGACGCCCGAATATGCGAGCCCGGAGCAGGTCCGCGGATTGCCGATCACCACGGCGACAGATATTTATTCCCTTGGCGTGGTTCTATTTGAGCTTCTTGCGGGCTGCATGCCGTATCGGTTCGATACACGCTCGCCGGCCGAAGTCGAACGTGTAATTTGCCAAACGAACCCAACGCCGCCCAGCCGGATCGCGAATTCGAAACGGCTGACGGGCGATCTGGATACGATCGTTTTGAAGGCGCTCGAAAAGGATCCGCAGCGGCGCTACGCGTCGGTGGAGCAATTCAGTGACGATATTCGACGTCATCGGGAAGGGATTCCGATTCTGGCGCGCGCGCCGACGCTGAGGTATCGCACGACGAAATTCGTGCGGCGCAATCGCACAGCAGTAGGGGCGGGAATCGTGGTATTCCTCTCGCTGACCGGCGGCTTGATCGCAACCACGTGGGAAGCTCACGTTGCTCGCCAGCAGCGTGCGCGCGCCGAACGTCGCTTCGACGATGTCCGGCATCTGGCCGAATCGTTTCTGTTCGAATTTCACGACAAGATCAAGAATCTGCCCGGAGCGACCCCGGCGAGGCAACTGATTGTGCAGCGAGCGCTCGAATACCTCCGAAGTTTGGAACAGGAAGTTCGCGGAAACGCGTCGCTCGAGTGCGAGTTGGCCGATGCGTACCTGAAGGTCGGCGACGTCCAGGGCAATCAGTATGTCTCGAACCTCGGCGACACAGCGGGCGCTTTGGCCAGTTACCGGCAGGCGCTCGCCATTTCAGACGGGGTGCTCCGGAGCGATGCGAAAAATGTCGACGCGCTGCGTTACAACTCGCGTGCACATCGCTCCATTGGCGAGGTGCTGCCGCTGCAAGGAGATGCGACCGGAGCGCTTCCGCATTTTCGGCAATCGATCTCGGCAATGGAGCGCGTGACCCAAGCCGTACCGCAGGACGCGGAAGCACACTTCGAGCTTTCCACCTGCTACGAAATGATGGGCGACGTGCTCGGCCACTCGGGGCTCGCCAATCTGAGCGACCCGAATGCGGCGCGGGCCGCGTACGAAAAAGCATTGGCCATCGACCAGGAAGCATTGGCGCGTGATCCCTCCAGCGTCCGTGCGCGGCGGGGGACGGCTATGATGCGGATGAAAGTCGGCGATATGGAGCTCGATCCGTCCAAGGCGTTGGCGGACTATCAGGCCTCTCAAGTAGTGCTGGAGGCGTTGAGCAACGCCGATCCGGTCAACGGGCCGCTGCGCCGGTCGCTCGCCATGATCGAGCGCAAGATCGGAAACTCCTACGAGGCACTGAACCAAAACAAGGCCGCGTTGGAACAATATCGGAAGGCTTCCGCCATTGGCCGCCAGCTACTGCTGGCCGATGAAAAGAATGTCCAGGCGCGGCTGGATTATTCAGTAGGGCTCAAAACGCGCGCCGATCTTCTGTACAAAACCGGCGATCATCGCGGCGCGCTGGATTTGTATCGCGAAACGCTCGCCTGGCTACAGCCGCTGGCCCAGGCCGAGCCGAACAACCCGCTCCTCCAAAGCCGTTATTCCGAGATGCTGGTCAACGTGGGTGAAGTGCTCGCCGAATTGCATCAGGAAAACGAGGCTCGCCCGCTGTACGTGCGGGGCTTGGCGATCACTAAGGAAATGGCCGACCATCCCGGCGCGACGGCGGACTCCGTCATGCAGTATGCCGAGGATCTGATGGACTGTCCGCTGAAAGATCTTCGGAGCCCGGAAACTGCGCTGAAGTATGCGCGCCGGGCAGTCACGATGATGGGCCAGCCTGGTCCAGATTCTCTAGAACAGCTCGCGCGGGCTTTCTTCCAGGCGAACGATCCCGGGTCTGCAATCGAGTTCGAGAGAAAAGCCATGGCGATGATGCCGGAAGCCGCTCGCAAGAATTCGGCGGAGAGGCTCGCGAGATATCAGTCTAAACTTCAAAAGACTAAGCCTCAATAATTAAGGTCACCGGCCCATCGTTGAGAAGAGATACCGCCATGTGCGCCTGGAACACGCCGGTTTCGACGCGCACGCCGCTGCGTCGCGCGGCCTCCACGAATTGTTCGTAAAGCGTCTTGGCTTGCTCCGCCGGAGCCGCCTGATCGAAGCTCGGACGCCGGCCTTTCCGGCAATCGCCATACAGCGTGAACTGCGATACGACCAGCAATGCGCCGCCGGTGTCCAGAAGGCTGCGGTTCATCTTGCCGGCATCATCGGAAAAGATCCGAAGATTCAGAATCTTGTCCGCTAGTAGCTCGGCTTGCGGCGCCGTATCGGTTTTGGTCACGCCGAGCAAAATGAGGAGCCCCGCGCCGATTTCTCCCACTACCGCGCCCTCCACTTCGACCCGCGCCATCGTCACCCGCTGCAACACTGCCCGCATTTTTGGTAATCCAGTCTCCTGTCTCCACGCCTGCCGTTCTAAGGTCCTTGCCCTATCGATACCCGGTACTCCGACCAGCATAATGAGTATGGACCCATGATTTATAGCAGGCAGCGCAAACGCTCATTCTTGCCGGGGGGCTACTTTCATCTGGAAGAGGAGCGCACCAAGACGCGCGTTTCAGGCTATGGCCATGGCGATCAAATCAAGCTGAAGGATGAATACGGGAACGTCTGGCGCGGCTCAGCCACGCGCAATCCCGACAATTCGGTCGCCTACCGTTTTCGCGACGAGAAGGGCCGCACGTTGACCGGCGTCTCAGACAACGTGGTCGTCACTTTGCGGGACGAGAAGGGCCACACCTGGAAGGGTGTGGTGGATTAACAAGCGATTAGCTTCCGCCGGCGGTTTCCAGAACCATCTGCCATAGCAGTTCGACGCCGTCTTCCAGATTCCGAGACGAAATGCGCTCGTCATTGCCGTGTGCCCGGATTTCACCTTCTTTAAGGAACACTGGGACTCCGTAGACCGCCATCCCATGTGACCGCAGAAAGCTTCCATCGGTGCCGACGCGGGCCATGTAGGGCGTCACCACGTCGCGAGGATACATGCGCCCGATCGCGCGCTGGATGGCCACGTACAGCGGCGTAGTGATCGAGCTCGGTTCGGTCGCCGGCATCTGTGCGCCCGGCGCGAAGGCGATATCGATTGCAGGATCGTTGACGATCTGCCGGAAACGAGTAAGCACTTCCTCGCGCGATTCCGTGGGCATGCGCTCCACGTCGAGCTGCGCTTCCGCCGAATTCGGAATCACGTTGATCTTCAGACCCGCACGCAACATGGTGGGAACCGTGGTGGTGTGCAGCATCGAATCGAGATCCAGATCGTGCGCGCGAATCTGGCCCGCGGCCCCTTGCGCCGTCGATGGATCCTCCAGCTTGCGGCGGATAGATTCCAGCCAGGCATATTCGGGCAGCCTGGAGAGCTCACGAAAATAGCGGCGTGTCGCCGGGTTAAGCCGCACTGGCTCTTCCGCCTCGGAAAGTTTGGCCAGCGCGCGAACCAGGTGCAGCACTGGATTGTCACCTCGCGGCAAGGAGCCGGAGCCGGCCGTTCCTTTGGCCGTAAGAATCATTCGGGTCGGGATTTTTTCGGTGGTGGCGATCTGGAAAATCTTGGGGCCGTCCTTGGTTTCCAGAATGTAGCCGCCCCGATTCAGAGCGAACTCGGCGTCGATTTTTCCGAACTGATGCTGAATGATCCACTCGATGCCGCTCGATCCTGATTCTTCATCGGATTCCGAAAGCAGGATCAGATCGCGGCCAAGCTTGATGTTTCTCCGCTTGATCTCGATCATCACCGCGAGCTCCGCAGCCAGCAATGATTTGTCGTCTACCGTGCCGCGCCCGTAGATGACACCGTTGCGCGTCTCGGCGCTGAACGGGTCCACGGTCCACAAGCTGCGGTCCACCGGGACCACATCGCTGTGGGCCATCAGAAGAAGCGGCCGGCCTTTGCCGCTGCCTTTCAATCTCGCGATGAAATTCTGACGCCGCGGATCGCCGCCCAATACTTCGCACGGGATTCCATGCGCGTCGGCCGCCTGCTTCAGATATTCGGCGACACGGGTCTCGTTGCCTGGGGGATTGGAAGTGTCCAGACGAACCAGATCGGTGAGGTACTGCCTGGTACGCTCCCCGAGCGGCCGGTTATCGTCGGCGGCCACCCCAAGAGTTACGAGCACACCGAGCAAGGCGCAAACACGCCACATTTGAACAAATGTTAACACGCCTCGTTTAGCGATCCTTATTTTGGTCGTCCGATTGTTGCTGGTTGAGTCGCGTTTTACAACTGCCGCCGTCCACAAGTCGTTTCGCATCACTCCTGCTATGGCAGCTGGATCGCGGATCACGGGTGGAGCGTGGGCGAACTACTTAACTAACGCCCGGTAGAATCGTCGAACAATCTTGACTAAGCCCAGCGCAAGAGCGATTATCGCCAGCGCCATTCCGAACAATGCTAATGCTTGCGGACCGGGCGGTAAAGGCCGATCCATTATCCATCCTGGCGGGTCATGCCGCTTCTGTAGTCGAATCGCAATCTCCATCCACAAGAGACCCGATCCAAAACATAAAAGACCTACAAGGCTGATTCTAGCCCAGAGCGTCTTCGGCATCGGCTTTCACTCTACAGCAACTCAAGGACACAGACTTAGCGCACTACCTGTTTTTAGCGGCCTTGCCAACAAGCCGCGCGTTTTTCCAGGAAAGCAGTGATGCCTTCCTGCGCGTCGTACGCGGCTGCGTTCATCGACATGACCTCTTTCGCGTAGGCGTACGCACGCGGCTGATCCAGCTCGATTTGGGCGTAGTAGGCCTGTTTGCCTACCGAGATCGTGAACGGACTCGCCTCGGCGATCTGGCAGGCAAGCTTGCGCGTCTCCGCCTCCAGCCCGGCTGCCGGCACCACGCGATTGACCAGTCCCCACGACGCCGCGCTGGCCGCGTCGACCGGTTTACCGGTGAGCAGCATTTCCATGGCGCGTTTCCTTCCCACGGCCCGCGTCAGCGCGACCATTGGAGTCGAACAGAACAGCCCGTTCTTCACGCCCGGAGTCGCGAAGGTCGCTTCCGAACTTGCGACGGCAAGATCGCACGTCGCTACCAATTGGCATCCGGCCGCGGTCGCGATCCCTTGCACCTGTGCGATCACCGGTTGCGGAATCGCCTGAAGCTTCGCCATGAGCTGGGTGCAGACATCGAACAGCCGGCGATAGTCGGCGATGGTGCCGCCGACCAGCTCGTTCAGATCGTGACCGGAAGAAAAGACCTTGCCCGCTGCGGCAAGAATCACGGCGCGGATCTCCCGATTCGACTCGATGCCGGAGAGACAATCGATCAGTTCCAGCATGAGGTCGAGAGAAAGCGCATTGCGGCGCTCAGGGCGATTCAACGTGACGACGCCGAGGACGCCTTCGCGCTCAGAGAGAAGATACCGGTACATGCTCCCAATCATAACTCCGGGAGTGTAACCGGAATGCTTATTTTGAGGCTGCCGCTTGCTGGGCTTTACGGTAAGCGGCCCACCGCTTCTTCTGTGCTTCGGCCATTTTTTTCTTGGTTTCCGCACTGAACGCCCGGGTGCGCCTGGGCGAAGAACTCTCGCCGCGTATCACCGACATCCACACTGGCGGCCGTCCCCGTCGCTTTCCCCTGGTGTGCGCCAGACGTTCGAGAACTGCAACAGCATCTTCGATAGCCGTCCGCTCGGCGCGCAGTTCAGCGATCATTTTTAAGATATCCATAGTGTGACTGTTGTCATTGTAACGCGATCGCTTTACCTGTGCGTCGTTTGAAGCGCCAATTTTCTGTAAGACTTTTTGTAAGACGATGATCATAGACCGCCTGCCCAGGCCCGGTTATAATCAAACCAATGAAAAAACAAATGGGAGTACTTTGTCTCATGACTTCCGCCATGTTCGGCGCTTCCTCAGTCTATGACTTCAGCATGAAGTCCATCGATGGCAAACCGGTCGCACTTTCCAGTTACAAAGGGAACGTGCTGCTGGTGGTCAATGTCGCCAGCAAGTGCGGTTTTACGCCGCAATACAAAGGCTTGGAAGCGCTGTATGAGAAATACAAGAGTCAAGGCCTGGTGATCGCCGGTTTCCCCGCCAATAACTTCCTGAGTCAGGAGCCGGGTACCGACGAAGAGATCAAGACCTTCTGCTCGACCAAGTACAACGTGTCCTTCCCGATGTTTTCCAAGATCTCGGTGAAGGGCGCGGACCAAGCCGACTTGTACAAGTTTCTGACCGAAACGTCCGGTGGCGATATCAAATGGAACTTCACCAAGTTCCTGGTCGATCGCAATGGCAAGATCCTGCAGCGTTTCGAGCCCGCCGTAACGCCCGAACAGATGGACGCCGCCATTGAAAAGGCTCTGAAGCAGTAATTCATGGCCCGAATCCTGGTGACTGGAGGCGCCGGGTACATCGGATCGATTACCACGCGGCATCTGCTCGACCGTGGGTACGACGCCGTGGTCGTCGACGATTTATCGCGCGGGCACCGTCACAGCGTTCCGCCGGAAGTGCTCCACGTCGTGCGCTTGCAGGACCCGGCGGAGCTGGCGCCTCATCTGGCCGGCGTCGACGCAGTGATTCACTTTGCGGGATATATCGCCGTGGGTGAATCCACGCGCGAACCCGAGTTGTATTTTTCAAATAATGTGGGTGGAACGCTGGCGTTGTTCGCGGCCATGGCGGACGCTGGAGTTCGCCGGGTGGTTTTTTCCTCCACCGCGGCGGTATACGGGAATCCGAAAAAGACGCCCATCCCTGAAGAGGAACCATTTGCGCCGGTCAGTCCGTATGGGGAATCCAAGACAACGGTGGAGCGGATGCTTCATCAGTTGGACCTCTTTCGCGGCTTGCGCAGTGTGGCTCTGCGTTATTTCAACGCGTGCGGCGCCGAGCCATCGGCGGGCCTGGGCGAGGAGCACGAACCCGAAACGCACCTTATCCCGCTACTTCTGCGCGCGATCAAGACCGGCCAGCCGATCCAGATCTTCGGTACGGACTATCCCACGCCGGATGGGACTTGCGTTCGCGATTACATCCATGTCAGTGATCTCGCCGAGGCTCACCTCGCCGCGCTGGAACATCTGATGAACGGCGGCGGATCCAATGCGTTTAACGTCGGGACGGGAAGCGGCTATAGCGTGATGGAAGTGCTTCGAGCGGTGGAAGAAGTGACCGGGCACAAGGTCCCTTATACGATTGCTCCCAGGCGCGAAGGCGACGCGGCGGAATTGGTCGCCGACTCGACCAAGCTCCGCAAAACGTTAGGCTGGCAGCCTCGCCGGAGCGATCTGCGAGACATCGTGAAGGACGCCTGGGCGTTTTTCAATCGGGAAGTACCCACTCGCTGACGCTCGTGGTTCGGTGCCGGGGCGGCACAGAACCGGGAACGCAGTGACCGGGTCGCCACGGTCCTGGCAGCCAATACAATAGAAACAGATGTCCCGAGCATCGAGCTTTTTTATCGTCATGTCTATTTCACTTACGGCTGCAGACACGGCAATTCAGCCACCCGTCGCGAAAGTCGTGCCCAAGCCAATGACCGTCCTGGGCGACACTCGTATCGACAACTATTTCTGGCTGCGCGACCGCAACGATCCCGACACGCTCAAGTACCTGGAAAGCGAGAATCGCTATACCGAAGCAGTCATGAAGCACACCGACGGGCTGCAGTCCAAGCTGTATTCGGAGATTCTCGGCCGGATCAAACAGACCGATCTGAGCGTCCCACTCAAGCGCGACGGCTATTTTTATTACAGCCGCACGGTTGAGGGTAAGCAGTATGCGATCCGCTGCCGCAAGAAAGGATCGCTGGACGCGCCGGAAGAGATTCTGCTGGACGAAAACCAGATGGCGGAGGGACACAAGTATTTCCGCGTGGGGAATTTCTCGATCAGCCCGAATCACCGGCTGCTGGCGTATTCGGTCGACTACGATGGCGATGAGGCTTACACCATTCATGTAAAGAATCTCGCTACGGGTAAACTGCTCGCCGATGAAATTCCGAATACTTACTATTCGCTCGAATGGGGGAACGATAACGCGACGTTCTTCTACACCGTGCTGGACCCCGCCAAGCGTCCTTACAAGGTTTTCCGGCATACGCTGGGCCGAAAGAAAGACACGCTCGTATATCACGAGACCGATGAAAAGTTCAACGTCGAGCTTTCGAAAACTTCCAGTCGCGCCTACATTCTGATCGACATCGGAAGCTCTTTGACCTCCGAGGTCCGCTACGTGAGCGCGGACCATCCGAAGGGAGATTTTCAACCGATTCTTCCACGTGTTCACGAGACCGAATACGATGTGACGCACCACGGCGATTCCTGGTTCATCCGTATCAACGACGGCGCGAAAACGTTCCGCGTAGTCGAAGCGCCGGTGAAGGATTCATCAAAATCGAACTGGAAGGAGATTCTGCCGGCACGCGCCGACGTCACCGTGGAAAACGTCCACGCGTTTCGCGATTACTTGGTGATCGACGAGCGCGATCGGGGTCTCACCAAGATTCGGATCCAGAATTTCCCCACGGGAAAAGTCCACTATATCGATTTTGCGGAACCGGTCTATACCGCCGGATTAGGCGGCAACGCGGGGTTCGACACCAATCTGGTCCGGTACAGCTACACGTCGCTGGTCACGCCGGGTTCGGTGTTCGACTACAACATGGAAACGCACGCCCGCGAGCTGAAGAAGCAGCAGGAAGTGCTGGGCGGATACGATCCTTCGAAGTACGAATCGCAGCGCGTTTACGCCACGGCGCCGGACGGCGTCAAAGTCCCCATCTCCTTGGTCTACAAAAAAGGATTGGTGCGCGACGGCAAGGCTCCCGCGCTGCTATATGGTTACGGGGCTTACGGGATCAGCACGGATCCGGCGTTTTCGTCGGATCGGCTCAGCTTGCTCGATCGCGGATTCGTGTACGCGATCGCGCACATCCGCGGCGGCGCGGATCTGGGCAAGCCGTGGCATGAAGACGGCCGCATTCTGAAAAAGAAAAACACATTCACCGATTTCATCGCCGCGGCGGAGTATCTTGAGGCTGAAAAGTATACGTCGCCGTCGCGTCTGGCGATCATGGGCGGCAGCGCCGGTGGATTGCTCATGGGCGCGGTGACCAACATGCGTCCCGATCTGTTCGCCGTGGTGGTGGCCATGGTCCCGTTCGTCGACGCCCTGAACACCATGCTCGACGCATCGCTTCCCTTGACCGTCGGCGAATACGAGGAGTGGGGCAATCCCAACGAAAAGCCTTACTACGACTACATCAAGGCGTATTCGCCCTATGACAACGTCGACGGAAAGCAGTATCCGAACATCCTGATCACCGCCGGACTGAACGATCCGCGCGTGTCCTATTGGGAGCCGGCGAAATGGACGGCTCGTCTCCGTGCGACCAAGAAAGACCATCGTGTTCTGCTGCTCAAGACCAACATGGGCAGTGGACACTTTGGCGCGTCCGGCCGATATGAGCACATCAAGGAAACGGCGTTCAACTACGCGTTCCTTCTGAATACGCTGGGGATCGAATAGAGCGCTAGCCCCACGCGCCCAGCAACCGGCGCAACAGCACGAGTTGTCCCAAATGATAGGCGTTGTGATCGGCCAACAGCAGGGCTTCGCGCAATACTGTCTGCCCCTCGCCATGTGCAATCGGGGCGAACAGGTCGATGGATTCATCCGCCACCAAGTCCGCCATCGCTTTCAGGTCGGCGTGATATGCGGCGACACTCTTATCCCACGCCTTGGCGTCCGGCGGCGTGGGCGACCCAGGCCAATATCCTCCTGGAAAATCGGGGGAGACGTGCTTGGGATTGCGGGTGAACTCTAAAATATCCCACTGTGTGATGCGCATGTGTTCGAGAACTTCCCACAGCGAGTAGTAGGCACCTGGCGGTCTCTTGCCTGGCAATTCGCGTGGCACATTCTTCACCGCGGCATCGAAATCCACGTGAGCCGAATCCGCTTTCAGCAGATGCAAGACATGTTGTCGAAGTGCCTTATCGTTTTTCATCATTCCTTCTCCCTGCGGCGCGCGCGAAACTCGCCTTCCAGATTCCAAGTCTTGCCGTCATGCTCCAGAACTTCGCCGGTCCAGCGAAACGAATCGGCCTTGATGTCCGTGAACATCCATCGAATCGGCGTGCCGTCGGCATGCGTTCCCACCTGGACGATATCCGTTCCATTGCGGCGTCCGATCAACTCGTCGCGACGCCCGTTGACCGCATCGATCCAGGTAATACGCCAGGCTTGGATTCCCGCGTCCCAAATCCGCAGCGTGGTCCCGAACATGTTGAGGTTGTCCGGGCTGGCCCTCCGCTTGGAAGGCATGATCCAAACGTCCTGGATGGCTCGACCTTCGAGGATCCATTCGAAATGCGCCTCGCCTTTGATTCCATGGGCGGAAACGTCAACTCCATAGTGGAGGACGTCGAGTTCCCAGCTTCCGGTCAGCCATCCGTAGAGGTCGTCCGGTTCGGGAATTCCCGCTGATCGGCTGGGAGCCGCCAGGGTCGCTTGAAAATTCTTGTGTGCTTCTAATATCGTCATCTTTAACCCTCGTCAGAGCATCCGATTTAACAGCCGTGCTAGAACAGTTGTACGGCATCGAGGAGACGAATTCTTGGCAAAAGTTGCGGTCGAATTGGAGCGGGCCCTGGCGCGGCGAGCGGAATACGGCGGTGCCGGCTGCATCTCGTCCCAACTGCTTGCCCAAGGCGACGGATGGACGGCGGAAGATGTCGTGTGCACCTCGGGTCCACGGGATCGCGCCTTTGAAGAGCAGCACTCGCTGGTTCGCGTGGTCATCGTGGCAGCCGGCACTTTTCAGTACCGGTGCGCCTTGGGATGCGAGTTGATGACCCCGGGTTCAGTACTGCTCGGAAACGCCGGCCAGTTTTTCGAGTGTGGACATGAGCACGCCGCCGGTGATCGCTGCATTTCGTTCGGGTATGCGCCTGAATATTTTGAGCGCCTCGCGCGGGATGCGGGAGGACACCAGCCCCACTTCGGAATTGCCCGGCTACCCTCGATTCACGCGCTTTCGCCTACGGTCGCGCGAATCTGCGCGGGCCTCATCGCCGGGGACGCTGAGTGGGAGGAACTGAGTATCAAACTTGCGGCCCAAGCGGTTCAACTCAGCGGCGGCTCGCCCAGTCCCAGTGCTTCGCCCAGTGCAGTGGCGCGGGTGACGCGAGCCATCCGGCTGATCGAGCGGCATCCGGACGAGACGCTGACCTTGGGGATCCTCGCAGAGGAGGCGCGCTTGAGCCGCTATCATTTCCTCCGCACGTTCGAGCGCTTGACCGGGGTGACGCCGCATCAGTATGTGTTGCGCACGCGATTGCGCGAAGCGGCCATGCGACTGGCGACTTCGCGTACGAGAATCCTGGATGTTGCCCTCGAATCCGGCTTCGGCGACGCGTCGAATTTCAACCGGTCATTTCGCGGCGAGTTCGGCGTCACCCCGCGTGTCTGGAAACGAGCCCAGGCTACCGCAGATTCTTGTTGAACAACTCCAGCGTCCGCTGCCACGCGAGCGTCGCCGCCGCTTTGTCGTAACGCGGCGTGGTGTCGTTGTGGAATCCGTGATTCGCGCCATCGTAGATGTATTCGCCGTAATTCACGTGATTCGCCTTCAGCGCCTCCTCGAAAGCCGGCCATCCCGCGTTGACTCGCGTGTCCAGCCCCGCATAATGGATCGCCATCGCCGCTTTGATCTTCGCGACGTCGGCTGCCGGAGGTTGGCCGCCATAGAACGGAGCAGCCGCGGCCAGGTCCGGGCCAAGCCGCACCGCCAACGTATTGACGATGCCGCCGCCGAAGCAGAACCCCACTGCTCCGAGTTTCCCGGTGCAATCCGGACGGGCTTTCAGCCATTTCGCGGCCGCCACAAAATCCTCGGCCATCTTGGGACGATCGACCTTGCCGAACGCCGCCCCGCCTTTTTCGTCATCACCAGGATATCCGCCGACGCTGGTCAGTCCGTCCGGCGCGAACGCCATGAAATTTTCGGTGCCCAACCGCCGCGCCACATCCTCGATGTATGGATTCAGCCCGCGATTCTCATGGATCACGATCACGGCGGGCAGCTTTCCCGACGCCTTCGCGGGACGAACGAAATATCCCTTGATGCTCCCGTTCCCCTGCGGTGAATCGACGCTGATGTACTCCGTCTTGAGCCGAGCGTCGTCCTTCGGCACTTGCTGCGCCCATGCGTAGTTGGGGCGCAGGCTCTCCCAGATCGCCGTGGCCGTTACTCCTCCGGTGGCGAATTTCTGGGCGCCGTCCAGAAACGCACGCCGGTCGATGTCGCCATGAACGTATTTATCAAAGAGATTGAGCAGTTCTTGCGGATAATCCGCTGCGGTTTTTCGTTCCATATGAGTGTCTCGGTTCCAGCGAAAATCATATCACTTCCACGCCCCCAACAGACGGCGCACCAGGATCAATTGGCCTAAATGGTAGGAGTTGTGATCCGCGATCAACAGCGCTTCGCGCAGGATGCTCTGGCCGTCGCCCCAGGGGATCGGGGCGGATAAGTCCGTGGCTGGGTCCGAGACTAGCGCGCACATCGATTCCAGGTCCTTTCGAAAAGCGCCGAGGCTCTTGGTCCACGCCGCCGCGCTGTGCGGAACTGGCTTTTCGGGCCAGTACTCTTTCGGCCACTTGGGCGACTGGTGATCTCGATTGCGGCTGAACTCCAGAATGTCCCACTGAGCGATCCGCATATGCTCGATCAGTTCCCAAGGCGAATAGGGAATGCCGCGAGGACGCTTGCCACGCACGTTTACAGGGATTCCCTTCACTGCCGCCTCAAAGTCGACATGCGCGCCGCCACCTCGCAGGAGGTAAAGCAGGTGCTCGAGTAACTTTTGTTTGTGCATAAAAAACCAATTGTATGTCCTGCATTTAGTACTGCAAAGGCTAGAACGAAATGGTGTGGCTATTGCTTCGGAAATATCCTATACTACCTGGCACCAAGTTCGTAACGGTTAGGTCCGGGGGAACTCGAAAACATAATGAAGGCCACGTTCGCTGTCCTTGCGCTCTGCCTTGTCGCAGAATCGCTCTTACAGGCACAGTTCAAAACCGACGGCGCCATCACCGGCGCGAATACTCCAAAACACACGATTTTTTTGACCTTTGACGACGGTCCCGGGGAACCTGGGCCCGACGGGCTCACCCAAATGCAAAAGGTTGCCCAGTATCTCTATGGTCCGATCACGATTCCGCAGGCGGCGGACAACTCCATCACCGGCTCCAGCATTGTTCTGAAGAGCATTCGGGCGACTTTCGCGACGGTCACCTGTCATTTCGCGGGACAAGAGAAGGCAGACTTGCATTCGTCTCTGTGTGCGGGTTACGGCGACGTTCCGGACAGCGTGGCGCATCAAATCACGCAATTGGGACACGATCTGATCAATCATTCAGTGAATCATATCCCGCTGATGACGATCCAGGACCCGGCGAAGATCGTTTACGAAGTGGGACACGCGCAGGCCGCGTTGGACAAGGTGCAGGATAATAGCCCTCGCCTGTTTCGCGCGCCCGGTCTGTCTTTTGATGCACGTGTCGCCGGCGTGCTGAACGCGGATGCTTACACCGGCAAACTGATCGGGCCAATCGACGCGGACGTGGGCGCCAATTTTGCGGTCGGCGAGGCGACCCTGGGGGGCGATTGGGACTGCTACGCGAAAAGAGTTCCAGTGAACACTTGCGGAGATCTCTATGTCCAGGCAATCCGCGCGGCAACGCACGGCGTTGTGGTCATGTTGCACGTCCGCACCGAGGCGATGACAGGTCGCGACGGAGACCCGTACGCGCTCAATCTGGCGAAATACATCGTCCGGCATCTTGGCCCGAAGTACGATTACCTTCCCCTCGATGCGATTCCAGGAGTGCTCGGAAACACGCGGGCTGCCGTGCAGCATGTCTCGGATGAGTTTGGCTCAACGGACGGTCAGGGCGACGTAGTTGCAGGCGCGATCCGGGGGAAAGGAAAACCGGCAGGCGTTTGCAAAGCTCGCGTAGGAGTAATTTATTGCAAGACGCCGGATGGAAGCGGCAAACTCGCCCCATCGACGCCGTGGCTGTTGATTCGCGATTCGAGCTGGATCGCGGAGCATGGCTCCAAGTTCTGGCTGGCGGATGTGAATGGAGATGGCCGCGACGATGTGATCTTTCCTGTCTCGGGTACGCTCTCCGTCGCCTACAACAACGGGCGCGATGCTTTCTACGATCCGGTCCCGTATTTCAGCGGGTCGCTACCCGACCCGCGCTTCATACGCTTCGGAAGGATGAATCGCGATTTGCTGGCCGACATGGTGGTTTGGGCGCCGGGTCAGACCGAACCGCAGATCTATATCAACAACGGGGTGAGATTCCTGAATCCGCCGCCGGACTTAACGGATCGCGCGCCGGCGCTGCCCCGGTTGCAGGCCCAGCTCGCGTCGGTTCGGTTGATCGATTTAAACAGAGACGGCTTGGACGACCTGGTGATCCTCAGCGGATCGCAAGTTCAATGTGCGATCAACACCGGGGGCGTGCTCGGCGAGCCGCAGCCATGTTCCACGGCAGGCGGGCAGTTCGCCAATACCCAGGGATCCGCGCAGTTTTCCAATAGTTTTGCGACCGCTCACATTAACGGTCCAGTGTTGATCGCCGGCGTCCCGACTGGCGTCACTTTCGCGCCGGTGGTCCAACAGCCTGTGAGAATCAGCGACCGCTATCGCTATCTCTGCAACGAATGCTTCACCAATTCGACGGACAAGAACTGGAAGCGCGATCTGACGGCGTCACAAATCGTCTGGGGCGATTTTGGCGGAAGCGGCAACGATTCCCCACTGTTCATCCGCAAGAGTGGCCTGTTTTTGGGACTGACGCAAATCGTTCCGTAGCTATTTAAGATGCAGGACGGCCGAGGCGTCGTCCTTGGACCACTGCAGCTCCGTCGTCTCGTTCTTGTGTTTTTTCCCATACTGCGGAAAGAACAAATAGCCCGCCACAGGAATTCTGGTCTGGCCTTGGGGCAGGGATCTTTCCCGAACGCGCTGCTCGATCACCTGCGGATCGTGGCCCTGTTTGGGCGGAGGCGGAGGAGCTGCGGCGCGCGGATCGTTGGTCACCCCGACGCCTTCATAAGTGCCCCATCCGCTGCGGCGTCCGGTGACCGGATCGCTGGAGCGGCTGTAAACCACACCGGTCTCGCTGATGACGCTCACGGGCTTATCCGGAATGCCGCTCTTTTCGGGCCACGGCGTGGCGACGTCGCGAGGCTTTTCGACGTGACTCACCGTCGCGCCGCTCTTCAGCGCGAAATCGAACCAATCGATCTCGAATGTCTGACCGTCATGCGGATAGACCGCGACTTCGACGACGACATACTGCCTGGCAATCTCGGGGGAAAACATCTTTTCGATCTGGCCGACCGGCACGATTGCAGCCGCCAGCTCCGCGGTTTTCGCGCCTTGATGGACCGGGTAGTCGGATGCGTGCGCTCGAGGCGGAACCCCGGTGTCGCCCGCGGCAGCCGGCAGGCTGCAAAGGAAACTCACGATAATCGCCCGCATATCGCCTCCTTAGCTCGACGTAGTAACATCTTATCCGGTTTCCACGCCTTTTCCGGTCTCCACGTCATGTATTGAGGAATAGAATGGTTGCAGTGAAGGATCTGTCTTATATGTTGCGGCTTCTCGTCCTGATTTCGATCCTGGCCACGGTCACGCCGGCGCAATCGCGCGCGCCGGTCGTGGTCGAATTATTTACGTCTGAAGGCTGCTCGAGCTGTCCGCCTGCCGACAGCCTGCTCATGCGGCTGTCACGCGCCATGCCCGATGTTGAAGTGATCCCGCTGAGTGAGCATGTCGATTACTGGAATCAGCTCGGCTGGAAAGACCCGTTTTCGTCTCAACTTTTTTCCGCGCGCCAGCAGGATTACGGCCGTATCTTCCGCCTGGACAGCGTGTACACGCCGCAGATGGTAGTGAACGGCGAAGCGCAGCTTCTCGGCTCGGATCGCGCGCGCGCGGAGCAGGAGATTCGCAAAGCCGCCCTGGCTCCCCACGCGAGCGTCGAACTGACCAAGCTATCAGACGAAATGGTTCGGCTCAAGATCGACAACATTCCGCAGGGGACGCGCAATGCAGACATGTTCCTGGCGATTACGGATACGTTCATCGAGACTGACGTCCGCGACGGAGAGAACGCTGGCCGTCATTTGCAGCATACCGGTGTCGTTCGCAGCCTGGTCAGTGTGGCGCATGTGGACGCAAAAAAAACGTCCGCGTATACCGCGGATGCGAAGATCAATCTGAATCCACAGTGGCGATCGCCGAATATCAAGCTGGTGCTGTTCGTTCAGGACCGCGCGACACGGAAGATCATCGGCGCGACGTCGCTGCATCTGTGATTGAAGAATGCCGTCAGGACCCGGTCGCTACGCTCGCGGCTCGGAATGTCGGTACCGAGCCGCGAGCGAGAGCGACCGGGTCCACGAACTTAATCTACGATCGCGCGCGCCGCAAACGATCTAGGATTGCTACCCACTCCGGCTTGTCAGGTGGAGATTCCACCGCGATCCACGGCCAATGTTCGTCGTCCAGTTGACGCAGCACGCTGTACAGACGCGCGGCATACCCTGTGGGATCGGACGGCATGCGAATGGATCGCGAGCTCAGGCCGGCTTCGTTACACCACACGTAAGCACCGTTGCGATCTGGCAGTTGCTTCGGTCCGTCGACCAGCAGCAGGCGCGTGCGGGGGCTGTAATGTCGCTCATGCATTCCGGGCGCTGGATGCGGGCCTTCCGGGCTCGTGGCTTTTTCGATCTCGCCCAACGAGATCATCCCCGGTCGCAGCAGTGTGAGCTTGCCGCCGACGAGCGATACAACGGTCGATTCGATTCCAACCTGAGTGGGTCCGCCGTCCAGTATTTCCACGGCATCGCCAAATTCTTCGCGTACGTGACCGGCCGTGGTCGGTGAAAGATGGGTGAAGCGATTCGCGCTCGGCGCGGCGATGGGAACTCCGGATTGTTCGATCAACTGAAGGGCGATCGGGTGCGCCGGCACACGAATACCAACAGTAGGCAATCCCGCGGTGACGATATCGGGAATCTTCGACGATTTCGGCAATACCAGCGTCAACGGCCCCGGCCAGTATCGCCGCGCCAGTTCTCCGGCTTCACGCCGCCATTCGGTGACATAGCGGCGCGCCATATCGATTGAGGCGACGTGGACAATGAGCGGGCTGGTCGACGGGCGGCCCTTCAGCGCGAAGATTTTCGCGACTGCAGCGGCATCCAGCGCGTTCGCGCCGAGTCCATACACCGTCTCCGTGGGAAACGCCACCAGGCCGCCGCTTCGAATTAGCTCCGCCGCTCGCGCCAAACTTGTCAGCATGCGCATTTCCCGGCGACTGCATTGGCAATGTGGCGCGCGCACTTGTGCGTGCCGCATCGACGCTCCCGTCGATGCCTCGGCTGGCGTCGAGAAAGTCTCGACGCGGCACGCACGAGTGCGTGCGCCACATTGTCATTCGGGGATATCGTCTTTGCCATCGGCTGCCGTCTTGCCCGTTTTCCGGAACACCAGATACGCGTGGATCAGAGGCTCTAGATCGCCTTCCAGCACGCGATCCACGTCGCCCACGGAAAGCTTGGTGCGGTGATCCTTGATCAGACGATACGGCGCGAGCACGTAGCTGCGGATCTGGCTGCCGAAGTTGATTTCGAGCTTGGTGTCTTCCAGCTTCCGCTCCTCGACGCGCTTCTTTTCCAGTTCGTACTCGTACAGTTTCGCGCGGAGCTGTTTCATCGCCGACGCGCGATTCTTGTGCTGGCTGCGCTCATTCTGGCACTGCACCACGATGTTGGTAGGCAGGTGCGTCATGCGGATCGCCGAATCGGTACGATTGACGTGCTGCCCGCCGGCGCCCGAAGCGCGAAACGTATCGACGCGCAGGTCCTCGGGCCGGATGTCGATCTTGATCTCGTCGTCGATCTGCGGATAGACGAAGACCGACGCAAACGAAGTATGCCGCCGCGCGTTCGCGTCGAACGGAGAAATGCGCACCAGCCGGTGTACGCCGACTTCGCTTTGCAACAATCCATAGGCGTTTTCACCATTGACTTCAAACGTCACGGACTTGATGCCCGCGCCTTCCCCTTCCAGGCGATCAGTCACCACGGTTTCGAAGCGATTGCGTTCCGCCCAACGCAGATACATGCGCAGCAGCATCTCGGCCCAGTCCTGGCTTTCGGTTCCACCGGCTCCGGGATGAATAGTGACAATGGCGTGGCGCGCGGCGTTGTCGCCTGAAAGCAGCATTTTGTCTTCCAGGCGATCGAGCTGGTCATGGAAAGCACGCATCGAGTTCTCGATATCTCCATTGACATTCTCGCCTTCGCGCGCGAGCTCGAATAGCGTGTCCAGATCCGAGGTAGCGCCGGCGATGCTCGCCTCTTGCTGGATCTGCTCTTCCAGGCGCTTGCGGTCCTGCATGATCTTCTGGCTTTTTTCGGGATTCGACCAGAAATCCGGCGCGTTGGTTTGTTCTTCGAGTTTGGCTAACTGAGTTCGGCGGGCAGGCGCGTCAAAGATAGCTCCGCACAGCGTCAGCTTGCTGGCGGAGCGCAACGTATTCTCTTTCCAGTTCGTCGAGGGTCATTTTGTTTTAAGTTTAGCAAGGATGAATCGCCATTCATGCTGGCACGCTCTTCAGCACCGAACCACGAGCGTAGCGAGTGGGCTCACGACGCACAGCGAACACCGCCATTTCGTCACCCTGGCCGGCAACAACGTAGCGCGTGGCAGATTCAACCTGCCCTCGTGTCCAAAGATAGCGAGTACTCCCATGCCGAGCCCATCGGCGCCGATCCGGTTGATCTATTTCTGCTTCATTGAGCGTGCGACTCGCATAAGCCTTCAGCGCACTCATCACTTTTTCAGGCGAGCAGTCGGCTCGAACGATCGCGTGGACATGGTTCGTCCGGACGTGAGCGGCAATCAAGCCCCAAGCCCGGCGCTCGCACGCCTGCCTGATGCCAGCGAGTACATAATCCCGTCGGATCGCGTCCAGTTGATAGGGCGGTTGGGTCATCAAGCCCTCGCTCTCCGCTTCGAGCCTGCGATCCGAAGGCATGGAGGGAGTGCCTGGTGTTGTGCTCCCGGTCGATCGCTCCCTCTTGACCGGGTAAGCGGGTTCCGTAACAAATGAAGGTGATCAAGTATTTTGCAGAACCCACTCGCTGGCGCTTGTGGTTCGGTGCCGAAGGTGATGCACACATGCGGATTAGTGCGCAGCCCCATCGATTCTTCTCACAGTTCCAGCAAATAGCCGCGCTTGCCGACGTTCTGCGCCCGCGTCGAGCCGAACTTCTCCACGACGCCTTCCGCCTCATGAATATGCCCGCAGAAAAAATCGCGGGGCTGATGTTTTTCGATGAACTCGCGCACAGCGCTGCTGCCGGCATGCAATTCTTCGCGAATGCGATCGAGTTTCGAGTTCAATGGAGGCGCGTGGCAGATCAGGACTAGCGGATTCAAATCCGCGAACTTCGATAAGCGGCTCGCGAGTTCTTCCTCGCTATACTCGCCCGGAGTATTGAACGGCGTCGGACTCGAATAGCCTAGCCCCGCGACATGCACGCCGCCGATGTTCATTGTCGCGCCGTGAAAATTGACGAACCCACATCGCTTACACATCGCTTCGACGTCGCTTTCGGATTCGTGGTTGCCCGGGATCACATACATCCGCTCCGCGCGCATCTTCAAACCTTCCGCCATCTTGTCGAGCCCGCGCCTGAATGTGACCAGGTCGCCCGCACAAAAATAATAGTCGGCGTCCACGTTCATCAACTTCTCCAGCGCGCGGGTGTCGTTGTGAAGATCCGAAAAGATCAGTAGGCGAGGCATCAGCTAACATGGTAGTGGAATGCCGGAAAATCCCGCCCCGAGTGTCAATAGCTGGCTCGAAGACGAACTCTATCAGCAGTACTTGCACGACCGGAAAACCGTCGATTCCGGCTGGACGCAAGTTTTTGAATCCAATGGACATACGGCGGAACCCGTAGCCCTTCAGCCTCGTAAAGCTGAGTCCCTTCCGGTGGCGCCGGGCGATCAGTTGGTGCCGTTGCGCGGGCCCGCGCTGAAGATCGCCGAAAACATGACGGCCAGCCTCGCGATTCCGGTGGCCACCAGCCAGCGCGCGATGCCGGTGAAGGTGCTTGAAGAGAATCGACGCGCGATCACGCAACATCGCAAGATTTCCTACACGCATTTGATCGCGTGGGCCATCGTGAAGGCCCTCGAAAAAGTGCCCGCGATCAATCAAGCCTATTCCGAGTCGAGCACGGAATCGTTTCGCGTTACGCGCGACCACGTAAATCTGGGAGTCGCCGTCGACGTCGCAGGGAAGGATGGCGCACGTTCGCTCAAAGTTCCCAACATCAAGAACGCGCAGTTGCTGAATTTCGCGCAGTTCATGACTGCTTATGACGACTTGATCGCGCGGACTCGTGAGAACAAGCTGCAAGTCTCCGATTTCGAAGGCACCACCATTTCGCTGACCAATCCCGGAACCGTAGGGACCATGGGATCGAATCCGCGGTTGATGCCGGGACAGGGCGCGATTATCGCCACGGGAGCGATCGATTATCCGCCGGAGTATCGCGGCGTGCCGGAAGACACGCGAGTTTCGCTGGGGATCAGCAAAGTGATGACGGTGACGTGCACCTACGATCATCGCGTCATTCAGGGCGCCGAATCCGGGGCATTCTTAGGACGCCTCCAAGCGCTGCTTGAAGGCGAAGACGGATTCTACGAACAGGTTTTCCACGATCTCGGAATCGCCCAGCGTCCGGTTCGCTGGGAAGCCGACCAGGCGACGGCGCCGCTCATCAATGCCGATCCGATGAAACAGGCGGCGGTGGCGCGATTCATTCAAGCCTGGCGCGAACGCGGACACCTGGAAGCCGATCTCGATCCGCTCGGTTCGCATCGTCCGGCGCATCCCGACCTCGATCCGTCGACGCACGGCTTGACCATCTGGGACCTGGATCGCACGTTCCACGCAGGATCATTCGGGGTGATGACGCTGCGTGCGCTCGCCAGCCGCCTTCGTGCCATCTTCGCGGGAACAACGGGCGTGCAGTACATGCACATCGACAATCCCGACGAGCGGCGCTGGATCGAGTCGCGCATCGAAAATCCGTGGATGCCAGACGCGGCCACGCGCAAGCGCATCTTGAAAAACATCGTCGAGGCCGAAGGATTCGAGTTGTTCCTGGATCATCGCTTCAAAGGTCACAAACGCTTCTCGCTCGAGGGCGGTGAGGCGATGATCGCCATGCTCGATGAGCTGCTGGAGCGCGCCGCGGCGGAGAAAGTGGTCGAGTGCGTGGTGGGGATGTCGCATCGCGGACGGCTCAGCACGCTAGTCAACGTGGTCGGAAAGAGCATGCTCCAACTTTTTTCGGAATTCGACGGCGACGCGGTCGATCCCGAATCGTTCGAAGGCCAGGGCGACGTGAAATATCACCTGGGCGCGACCGGAGTTCGCAAGACGTCCAGCGGCAATGACATCACCGTGACCGTCGCCTTCAACCCGAGCCATCTTGAAGCTGTGAATCCCGTCGCCGAGGGATTGGCGCGGCCGAAGCAGGATCGGCTGGGCGACGAACATCGCGAGCGCGTCATTCCCTTGCTGATCCACGGCGATGCGGCGATGGCCGGACAAGGGATCGTGGCGGAAACCATGAACCTTTCGCAGGTCCCCGGCTATTCGACCGGCGGCACCGTGCACATCGTCGTGAACAACCAGGTCGGATTCACGACGAATCCTGAAGACGGCCGCTCGTCCACCTATTGCACCGACGTTGCGCTGGCGTTCGGCGCGCCGGTGTTTCACGTCAATGGCGACGATCCCGAAGCGTGTGTTCGCGCTACGCAGATCGTCTACGATTACCGCCAGCGGTTCCATAAAGACGTCGTGATCGACATGGTGTGCTATCGCAAGTACGGTCACAATGAGGCTGACGATCCGAGCTACACGCAGCCGGCGATGTACCGGAAAATCCGGGCGCAGAAACCGGTAACCGAGCTGTACGCTGCGCGGTTGGCCGAGGACGGATTGGTCGCGGCCGATGAAGTGCAGCAGCTACGCGAGGCCCAGCGCCAACGCCTGTACAGCGTTTACGATGAAGCGCAGCAGAGCAAGCAGCAATACGAAACGCAGGAGCTCAGCACGATTCCGGCGGCGGCGCTTCCCATGGATCGGCCTTCAGGGTCGCCTCCCCGCGAGGTGCTCGAAAGCATCGTCGACCGCATCACGACGTTTCCGGCGGATTTCCACGTTCATCCCAAGCTCAGCGGTTTTCTAAAAAAACGCCGCGAAGCATTGAGCGGACCCATCGATTGGGCGCTCGCCGAAGTGCTCGCGTTCGGCAGCCTGGCGCTCGAAGGCACGCCAGTGCGGTTGAGCGGTGAAGACAGCGGCCGCGGAACGTTTAGCCAGCGACATGTGGAATATCACGACGCGGAAAACGATCGCGTTTACATTCCGCTGCAACACCTCGCGCCAAATCAGGCGCGATTCGAGGTGTACAATAGCCCGCTCAGTGAATTCGCCGTCATGGGCTTCGAGTTCGGCTACAGCGTGGCAGATCCGCTAACATTGGTCCTGTGGGAAGCGCAGTTCGGCGATTTCGCCAACGGAGCGCAAGTGATCATCGATCAGTTCCTGGCCGCCGCCGAATCGAAATGGGGACAGCCGAGCGGCCTCGTCTTGCTGCTTCCGCACGGACAGGAAGGGCAAGGACCGGAGCACTCCAGCGCGCGTCTGGAACGATTCCTGCAACTTTGCGCGGAGAACAACATGCGCGTGGCGAATCCGACTACACCGGCGCAGTATTTTCATTTGCTGCGGCGCCAGATGTTCGGCGGTCCGGACCGGCGCGGGCTGCGAAAACCCTTGATCGTCATGACGCCGAAGAGTCTGCTGCGGCATCCGAAGGTCGTCTCGACAGTGGATGAACTGACCAGCGGAACATTTCGCCCGCTGCTGGACGACCAGTCGGTTTCCGCCGCGAAGAAGATTCTGGTGTGCAACGGGAAGATCTACTACGATCTTTTGACCGCCCGCGACGAACACAAGGCGACCGACACGGCGATCATTCGTATTGAGCAACTGTATCCGTTCCCCGAAGCCGAATTCGCTGAAGTGTTGACGAAATATCCGCAAGCAGGGGAAGTGGTGTGGGTTCAGGAAGAGCCGCGCAACATGGGCGCGTGGGCATTTGTACGCGGTTGGATTCAGCCCATGATTGAGGCCCAGCATCGCGTGATCGGATACGCGGGGCGTCCTGAAAGCGCGAGCACGGCTCCGGGGTCTCTCAAACGGCACACGCAGGAACAGGCCGAGCTGATCGAGCAGGCGTTTCGTCCACCGACCGTCGAGCGGACGTCGTGGAAGAGATTAGTGCGCCGGCGTCAAGCGAAGAGCTAGTAGGGCAGACGATCGTTTTTTGTCGTCTGCCGGGACCAAAACGGCAGAAAGACAGACCACATACAACGATGGTCTGTCCTTCTTTGTGTGAAATTGTATTACGACGCTGACGATTTAAACAGCGCTTCCACCAGCGGACGCAATTCTTCATAGGTCATCCGGCCTGGATGATACAGACGGACGATTCCGTGTCGATCCACTAGCACCAGCGTCGGTGTGGTGCTCGCGCCGTACCGAAGGAAGTTCGCTTCGCTCACCGGTGCAGGCGCGGTAATGATTTCGGAATAGCGCTCCTGCCTGATCTTTTCGATGTAACGAAGCTCGACATCCGGCGGAGCTTCCTGGCCGCCCTGCACGTATCCGTACTTCTGCGTCGGAGCGACGATGGCCAGGCCCTTTGACCCGAATTCCTCATTCAGCTTCGCCAGTATAGGAGCTTCCGCCTTGCAGTCGCCGCACCAGTGCGCCCAAAAGAACAGCAGCACCGGCTTGCCTTTCGGAAGAGACACGTTCTGAAGCGCAGGCGCGGCCTTGCCTTCCATGGTCAGCAGATTGATGTTCTTCTGAATACGCGTCCCGATGGAGGTCGCGCGATACGCCTTAAGCTGATCCTGCAAATAGGTGATCGCTTCCGTGCGCTGATGACGCTCCGCGAGGACGTTGGCCTCCACTTCGATCGCCGCCCCGAGCGCGATGGGAAGGTTTTTTTCCTGATCGAGGGGACGCCTTTTCAGCTCCCCGGTCGAGAGCTGATAGGTTTCAGTCGCATACTTGTCGGCGGCATCGAGATTCTTGGCGGCCAACTCGCCGCGTCCCATCCAACTCAGGGCTTCGAGCATTTCCGGCGTGACGCCGTTTGCGGCGCGATATGCGTGGATCAACGCTTCGCCGCGCGCGAAATCGTTCTTTGCGATAGCGGCCCGCACGTCCTGGATGACGCCGGCTGAGGCGGAAAATGTGGCGAGTGCGAGCAGGGCACAGAATTTCATCGGGAACCTCTATTTCGAGAATAACAATTAAAGCGCAAGACCTTTGAGATAGGCTCGAAACTCATCGCCAAGATCGTCGCGTTTGAGCGCGAATTCGACTGTGGCCTTCAGAAATCCGAGCTTGTCGCCGGCATCGTAGCGCTTGCCCTCGAAACGATAACCGTAAATCGGCCGGCTGCGGAGGACGTGCTTGAGACCGTCGGTCAACTGGATCTCACCGCCGGTACCTGGTTCGATTGCGTCAAGAGACGAAAAAATCTCAGGGGTCAGAATATAGCGCCCGATAATAGCGAGGTTCGACGGAGCTTCGTTGGCCTTGGGTTTTTCCACCATATTGCGGATTCGATACAACCGGTCGCGCCCGCCGTTATGCGCGACAGGTTCCGCATCCACGACGCCGTAAGCCGAAATAAATTCCTTGGGCACTTCCATCAGCGCGACCACGGCTGCGCCGTAGAATTCGTAGACGTCCAACAACTGCCGCAAACACGGAACCTCGGCGTCGATGACATCGTCGGATAGGATCACCGAGAATGGTTCGTCCCCCACCAGTTCCCGCGCCCGCAAAACCGCATGGCCCAGACCGAGCGCCTCTTTTTGCCGGACATACGAAATATCGATCATGTCGGAGACGGCGCGCACGGTCGCCAGCAATTCCTTCTTGTGACGCGTTTCGAGCAGATGTTCCAGCTCGAAGCTGACATCGAAATGGTCCTCGATCGCGCTTTTGCCGCGCCCGGTGACGATGATGATGTTGCGCACGCCGGATTGCATGGCCTCTTCGACGCCGTATTGAATCAGCGGCTTATCGACCAGCGGCAACATTTCTTTGGGTTGAGCTTTAGTGGCGGGCAAAAACCTCGTGCCCAAGCCGGCGGCGGGAAACACCGCCTTGCGGACCTTGGCGATCATTCATTTCATTCTAGCCCGCCAACTAAAACGTGACGTGCCCTATAATTTCACTATGATGAAAATCGTTGGGGCGTTGCTCGCTGCGGTCCTATGTTCGGCGGCGGATTTTCCCGCAGCGGTCGAAGGCGATTTTATAATCCGCGATTTCAAGTTTCACAGCGGCGAAAGTCTGGCAGAACTAAAGCTGCACTACTATACGATCGGAAATCCGTCCGCCACCAACGCCATTCTGGTCATGCACGGAACTGGAGGTACAGGGAAGGGCTTCTCCTCGGCGGGATTCGGCGGCGAGCTGTTCGGCGAAGGACAGCCGCTGGACGCCGCCAAGTTTTTCATCATCATGCCAGACGCCATCGGACACGGAAAATCCTCCAAACCGAGCGACGGCATGCACGCTCATTTTCCGCGTTACTGCTATCACGACATGGTGACTGCGGATTATCGTCTGCTCACCGAACACTTGGGAGTGAAACATCTCCGCCTGGTGATGGGCACTTCGATGGGGGCGATGCATACCTGGGTGTGGGGCGAAATGTATCCCGATTTCATGAATGCTTTGATGCCGCTGGCGAGCGCTCCAGTTGAAATCGCGGGGCGCAACCGGCTGCTGCGCGACATGATCATGCACGCGATCACCTCCGATCCGGAGTACCAACACGGCGACTACGATCATCCCGTCCACGGCCTCCAAGCCGCGCAGTATGGCTTGACCATGATGACCTCGAGTCCGCTTCAGATGCACAAACAATATCCGACGCGCGAGAAGGCCGACGAAGGGTTCGAAAAGCTGATGCAGACCGCGATGGAGAAGGACGCCAACGACATGCTGTACCAGTTCGCGTCGTCCAGCGACTACAATCCGGAACCGGATCTGGAAAAGATCAAGGCGCGGCTGATCGCGGTCAATTCAGCCGATGACGAAGTGAATCCGCCGGAGCTGGGTATTCTGGAGCGCACCATCCAGCGAGTAAAAAATGGCCGTTATGTGCTGATCCCTACCGGTCCGGATACGCGCGGGCACGGGACGCATTCGGTGGCGAAGCTGTGGAAGCAGTATGTCGTTGAGCTGCTGTCAAACTGATCAGGAAAGCGCTCAAGCCCCGACATAGCGGGCGTACAGACTGCGCGCGACTCCGATATCGGTGGTTCCTTTGATGATGGCACGCCCGTCGGGGAAAACGGTCATTTCGTAGGAATCGAGCACCACGCGCACGGCAAATTCGTTGGCGCGGACGGTTCCCACCGGACGGAGCTGATCTGCCAACGCGGTCAAATCGATGGGCCGCGACCGCTCGTGGACCTGTATCGCGTTGCGCCCACACAGGCTGATGGGAAGGCCGCGCGATCCGTCCAGGTACGGGAACCGGCGCTCGACGCAGCAGGGGCAGTGGGGATCGCGCGCAGGCGGATCGAGCTGGCGGATCTCGCCCGACCAGACATCCATGGTGGTCAGGCGCGCGACCATCGAATCGACGCCAAGCGCGAGGATTTTCAACGCATCGGCAACCTGCAGCGCGGCGATCGCGGCGGTTACGGATCCGAGGACGCCCGCGGTCTCGCAAGTGGGTTGCACGCCTTCCGGAGGATCGGGATACACGCAGCGGAAGCACGCTGTGCGCCCCGGAACGATGGCGAGCTTCAGGCCGTAGCTGCCCACGGCGGCGCCGTAGATCCATGGAACGCCGCGATCCACCGCCACGTCGTTCACTAAGTAGCGGGTTTCGAAGTTGTCGGTACCGTCGAGAATCAGGTCGATACCTCCCAACAGCTCGCCGGCATTGGCGGCGGTCAAATCGGCGACCACCGGTTCGAGTTGGACCTGGGAATTGACGCACGCCAGGCGCCGCGCCGCGGCCACAGCCTTGGGCAGGCCTTCCCGGGCGTCGGACTCGTCGAATAAAAACTGCCGCTGCAAATTGCTAAGTTCGACAAAATCGCGGTCGATCAGACGCAACCGGCCGATGCCTGCGCGAGCCATCGCTTCGGCTTGGAAACTGCCCAGCGCGCCGCAACCTACGATGGCAACGGAGGCCGAACAGATGCGTCTTTGTCCTTCCTCACCCAAGGGGGCAAAGCGAACTTGCCGCGAGTAACGGGAGTCGGGTGACATCTTCAACGACGATGGTAACAGTAAGGGGTGCGTTATCATTGAAAAACGTGCGTTCGCCGGTGCTTGTACTCACGTTGGTTGGCGCCGTCGTCGTCATGCGGGCGCAAGCGCCGAGCGATGATTCCGCAGACAAGTGGGAAGGCCGCACGATCAGCCGCATTGTTTTCGATCCCCCCATCCAGCCGTTCCCTCCCGTCGAGCTCGAAAAACTCCTTCCGTTTCATGCAGGTTCGGTGTTGCACCACGCCGATCTACGCGCCGCCATCGATAGGATGTATCAGACGGGGCGTTTCATGGACATTTCGATCGAGGGCGAAGCGGATCAGAACGGCGGAGTGACCGTGCGTATTAGCACCGAGCCGGCGTATTTTGTCAGCCGTGTCACCTTTGTTGGAATTGCGGATCCGCCTACGAAGGGTCAGCTCCTGACAGCGGCGAAACTCGAACTCGGGCGACCCTTCTCCGACGGTGATCTGGAGCAGGCCACGGAGAACATCGAGGAGCGGTTTCACGCCAACGGGCTGTATCATGCCAAGGTCAAGACGCGTGTGGAACGAAATCCGAACACCGAAGAGGTTCAGATTCATTTCGATCTGGAAACCGGCGATCGCGCGCGCTTGGACGGCGTTACGCTGCTTGGAAACTTCACGAAATCGCCAGCCAGCATCATCAGGCAGACCCACTGGAGGCGGGGATTTGGACCGTTTCGGTTGCCTGGCTGGCGCCAAACCACCGAAAGCCTCATGCAGCGGGGCGTGAGCCGGGTGCTCGAAAATCTGCAGCATGGCGATCATCTTCAAGCGCGGGTCACTTTGGACCGGCTCGATTATCACGACAGAACCAACACTGTCACGCCGGCTCTCAGTATCGAGAGCGGGCCGATTCTTCAGGTTCGGACCTCGGGAGCCAAAGTGTCCTCCGGAAAACTGCGTCAATTGGTTCCCATTTATCAGGAACGCACGGTGGACCGCAGTCTGGTGGTGGAAGGGCGGCGCAATCTACTGGAGTACATGCGGTCCCAAGGCTTCTTCGACGCTCAAGTGGAGTTCAGCGAAGCCACGCCGGAGCCCGGCCACCAGGTGATCGAATATACGATCGTTCCGAACCAGCATGCACGACTGGTGCAGGTCGAGATTGCGGGGAACCACTTCTTCGATACCGCTACTCTGCGCGAACGGCTGGTGATCGCGCCGGCGCATTTCCCGCGGAACAGGTTCGGACGTTTTTCGCAGAAACTACTGGAGCGCGATCTCGATTCGATACGCGATCTGTATCAGTCCAGCGGCTTTCGCGAAGTGGATATTGCCACCAAGACGGAGACCGACTATGAGGGCAAGCACGGCGACATCGCGGTACACATAGAAATCAAAGAAGGCCGGCAATGGTTGGTGGACGCGCTGGCGATCGAAGGCGTTCCGGAATCCGATCTGCCGTACCTGCGCACGATTTTGCAATCGACCGCCAGCCAGGCGTTCAGCGAATCGAACATCGGGGCCGATCGCGACAGCATTCTGAGCTACTACTACAACAACGGATATCCGGATGCGTCGTTCGACTGGACGCAAGCGCCGGGCGCATCCGAGTCCAGAGTGAATCTCACCTATCAGGTGCATACCGGCAACCGCCGGTACGTGCGGGAGGTGCTAGTGCGCGGCCTGCGGACCACGCGGCCGTCCCTGGTGGACAAACGCATCCCGCTGCGTCCTGGCGATCCCGTTTCGCAAAACAAGATCGCCGAGAGCCAGCAGAAACTGTATGATCTGGGCATCTTCTCCAAAGTTCAGACCGCCATACAGAATCCGGATGGGGATGAAGACAACAAATTCGTACTGTACGATGTGGACGAAGCGAACCGGTATTCATTCAACATTGGAATCGGCGCGCAGCTGGGGCGGATCGGTGGAGGTGTCACGACCTTCGACGAGCCCGCCGGGACCACCGGGTTCAGTCCCCGCATCTCGCTCGGGATCAGTCGTCTGAATTTGTTCGGTTTGGCCAGGACGCTGAGCCTGCAGACGCGCTTTTCGACCATTGAGCAGCGCGCGTTGCTGAGCTATACGGCGCCGCAGCTAGGTGGATACCAGAATCTGACCCTCACGGTTTCCGGATTATTCGATGTCTCGCGCGACGTCCGCACGTTCGCGGCGAGGCGTTGGGAAGGGTCCATCCAGCTTGCTCAGCGGCTCACGCGCGCCAACAGCATGCAGTATCGTTTCACATACCGGCGCGTAGACATCAACGATCTGGTCATTTCACCTGAATTGATTCCCACATTTTCCCAGCCCGAGCGCGCCGGCGTGCTTTCCATGACGTTCATTCAGGACCGTCGCGACGATCCCATCAATTCGCATCGCGGCATCTACAACACGGTGGACGCAGGCATTGCTCTGGGAACCCTCGGTTCCGAAACTGAGTTCACGCGTGTGCTGATGCGCAATTCGACGTATCATCCGATTGGGAAAGACATCGTGCTTGCGCGGACGCTGCAGTTCGGCTGGATTCAACGCATTGGAGGTATTCCGGGGATTCCCCTGGCGGAGCGGTTCTTCGCCGGCGGCGCGACTTCGAACCGTGCGTTTCCCGACAACCAAGCCGGTCCGCGCGACCTGGACACGGGGTTTCCGCTGGGAGGAAGCGCGCTTCTGATGCACTCCACCGAGCTGCGTTTCCCGCTGATCGGCGATAATCTGGGCGGCGTGCTGTTTCACGATATCGGCAACGTCTATTCGGATGTGCGCCATATCAGCTTCCGGTTCCGCCAGCACAATAATCAGGATTTCAACTACGCGGTGCAAGGCGTTGGATTTGGGATCCGCTACCGGACGCCGATCGGTCCCATTCGTGTGGACCTCAGCCTGAGTCCCGACGCACCGCGATTTTTCGGATTTAAGGGCACGTTCGACCAGTTGCTTGCGAACCAGGGAACGGCGGTAAATCAGAAGATCAACGCGTTTCAATTCCACTTCTCGCTGGGGCAGACCTTCTGATGCGGAGCGTCACCATACTTCTGGTTGCGATGGCGGCGCACGCCGCGGTCCTCGACCGGATCGCGGTGACTGTGGGAAAACAGGTGATCACGGAGAGCGACATCATCCGCGATCTGCGCGTTGCCGCGTTTCTCGACCACAAGCCGGTGGATTTGAGTGGAGAGCAGAAACGCAAATCGGCGGATCGTCTGGTGGATCAGCATCTCATCCTGCAGGAAGCATCCTTCAGCCGGGTCAATCTGGCCGCTCCGGAAGATGCTGCGAAGATGCTGGAGCAGTTGAAGGCCTCGCTGTACCCAAGTGAGATCGAATACAGTGCGGGCCTGGCGCAATACCGGATCACGGAGGATGACATCCTCAATCAACTGCTGGCCGGTCTTCGCGCCATGCGGTTCACGGATGCGCGGTTTCGTCCCGAGGTACAGCTTTCCGAGGACGACCTTCACGAGTATTACGACAAGCTCGCCGCGGAGTGGCGTCGGAAAGACCCCGCGAATGTTCCCGCCTTCGAAGCCAGCCGCGATCAGGTGGAAAAGTTGCTGACGGACGAGCGGACGGCGCAGGCCCTGGATCGCTGGCTGGGAAACCAGCGCACCGAAACGCAAATTCTGTATCGGGAGCGCGTTTTCAAATGAGGCGATTCCTGCATATCCCGCTGCGCGTAGCCGTCGCGTTGATGGTGGTGATCCTCGCGTCAGTCATCGCCGGAATCCTGGTGGTGCGCAGCGGCTGGTTCCACGAACGCGTTCGCGAGCGGATCGCTTTCGAAATTGAAAAAGCGACCGGTGGACGCGTGGACCTGGGCAGTTTCACGTTCGACTGGACGCAACTCGCCGCCACGGTCTCGCCGCTGGTTCTGCACGGCCGCGAAAAGGCGGATGAGCCGCCTCTGCTGGCGATCCAATCCGTCACGGTGGGCCTACGGGTCATTTCGATGCTGGAGCGCAAAGTCGACCTGTCTTCTCTCCTGATCGTAAGGCCGGCGGTTCACATTACGTTTTATCCGGATGGATCGACGAATATACCGCCTCCCAAGAGCGACTGGGTTAAGAATCTTTTTGAAATCGCGGTGCGCCATTATGCAGTGGAGGACGGTGTGATCGAATACGACGACCGCAAGATTCCGCTGAACCTTCGCGGCGAAAATCTGCGTGCGGCGATGACGCATGACCTTCGCACCGCGTCTTATAAAGGCCAGCTGGCGTCGCGGCACGTGCGGGCGATGATCGCCGGTTTTCCGCCCATCGAGCTAGACACATCAGCCACTTTCATTCTGGACAAATCCAAGATCACGCTGACGCAGCTTCGAATTGGCGCCGGTCAATCGCGCGCGGATCTCGCCGGCGTGTTGAACGATCCCCGCACGCCACACGGCACGCTCTCCTTGAAAGCAGCGATTTCCGTTCGCGATGCCGCCAACTGGTTCCAATTGCCCGTCACGCGCGCCGGCTCTGCCGGGTTCGATGGACAGCTATCCATCTCGTTCGGAGATCCGTTCGCGTTTGGCGTGAGCGGCCGCCTGAACGCCCGCGGTTTGGGCTATACGCGCGATCGACTGAAGATCGAGGGAGCCGACGCGCGCGCCGACCTTCGGCTGACGGAGGACAAGCTCGTGCTTGCCGGCCTCTCGGTGAAAGCTCTGGGCGGGACGCTCGCCGGATCCGCGGAATTGGACCAATGGAGCCGATTCCATCTCAATGGAACGGTCGAGGGTTTGACCGTTCGCGAAGCGGCACGCATCGCAACGGATCGCCAGATGCCGTGGAACGGAAACCTGGTGGGGCGATTCACGGTGGACGCGGTGCTGGGAGAATCCCGCGCGAACGTGCTGGCGGCGATCGGGATCGCACCGGCAGCCGGCGCTGCGCCGATCGAAGGTGGGATTGACGCGTTCTACGATCAAGCAGCGGGAAAGCTGCGGCTGGACAACGCCAGGCTTTCCACGCCCGCATCGAGTCTGGAAGCAACCGGCACGTTAGGCGAAACGCTCCAGGTGCGGGCGCAATCCACCAGCCTGGACGATCTGATGCCCGCTCTGGCGCTGGCGGGTGAGCCTGAACTTCCCGTGAAGATCAAGTTCGCGCGCGCGATTTTCAACGGGACTGTAACGGGAGCGCTAGACGATCCGCAAATCGCCGGTGAGGGAATTGTGCTGAATGGTTCTGTCGACAACCACAATTTCGATCGATTCACAGCGACGATTCAAGCGAGCCGCCGGTCCGTCCGGCTGGATGGCGCGACGTTGAATCGCGGAGCGACGGAGGTGGCGGGATCCGGCGAGCTTTCGCCTCCCAATTCCGAGGGCGCCATTTCAGGTCAGGTGCAGATTCGCAACGCGCAGATCGCGGAAGTTTTGAAGGAAGCGGGATTCGATCCTGTCGTATCCGGAGTGGCAACCGCGACGGTGAAGTTTTCGGGAACACTTTCGCGGCCCGACGCGGAAATCGCGCTGCAAGTCGAAAAACCCGCCGGATTCGGCCAGCAGCTTGATCGTCTGCGCGCCAACGTACACTACTTGCCGGAAACGATCAACGTCAGCGCAGGGGAGACTGATCGGGGACCGTCCAAGCTCCAGTTTCAGGGCGTGTTTCAGCATCGCGCGAATGACTGGAAGAACGGCGACTTGCGCTTCGACGCCGCGGCTCAAGGGCTTCAGCTCACGTCGATCAAGGAGTACGCAGCGCTTCAAAGCGGGATCGATTCGACGCTTGAAGGCAAAGCGAATGGCTCCGCGAGGCTGGCGAATGGCGAGCTTAAGCTGGTAGCGATCAACGGCGACGCGAAGGCGCACAGTGTGACATGGGACGCGCAAACACTGGGCGACGTGACGCTCACTGCAGCCACGCGCGGCACGGAACTAGCGCTGCACGCCTCCACTCAGGTTCGCGATATCACCATCGATGGGCAGGGCACGTGGAAGCTCGAAGGGGACTACCCTGGGACCGCCGCGATCCGATTTTCGCGCATCAACGTCGGCACGCTGCACAGCATCGTCATGGCTGGCGGGCAACTCGAGCAAGATTCGCTTCCTTTCGAAGGCTTCATCGACGGCGCAAGCGCCACGTTCAATGTAGCTCTGCTCAAGCCTCGTGAAGTTCAAGCCGAGCTGACGGTTCCAACCGTGCAGATCAATCCGAAATCGACGCAGACATTTCGGCTCGGCGTACAGGCCCAGGACCTGGTGGTGAAGAACAGCGCGCCGTTGATCGTCGGTATTTCGGCAAAAGAAGCGCGCATCCGTTCCGCGAAACTGAGCGCACGCGATACCAGCCTGGAAGCCACGGGCGCCATCGCGCTGGATCGCGCCGGAGCCGATCTCACCGTGCGCGGGTCCGTAAACCTGATCATCCTGCAACTTCTAAATCCCGACCTGGTGGCGCGCGGGAACGCGACAGTTCAAGCCTCGGTTCGAGGAACTCTGCGCGATCCGCTCTTGAGCGGCCGCATGGATTTGAAGAACGCATCTCTGTACTTGAGCGATCTTCCCAACGGTGTGGACAATGCGAACGGCGCGCTGGTGTTCGACCGGAATCGCGCGACCATCGAAAAACTGACGGCGGAGACGGGTGGAGGCACCATCGATTTCTCGGGATTCGTCGGCTTCGGCTCGCCTCTGCTGTATCGACTGCAAGCCGTCGCGCAAAAAGTTCGAGTGCGCTATCCGGAAGACGTCAGTACGACGTTTAATGCGACGCTCGCCCTCAACGGGACTTCCGATGCGAGCACGGTATCGGGTGTGATCACGCTAACGCGTGCGTCGTTCACGCCGCGCGCCGACCTGGCGCAGATCCTCGCTCAAGCGTCCAGAACTGCGCCCGCGCCGGCCACCTCCAGCGAATATATTCGCGGCATGCAATTCGACGTCCGTGTAGAAAGCGGGCCGAACTTCGAATTCGAAACCTCGCTGACGCGCAATCTGGAGGCGGAGATCGACCTGCGCCTTCGCGGCACTCCGCTGCGCCCGGCCCTGCTCGGAACAGCTTCCGTCAATTCGGGCGAGATCCAGGTTTTCGGGAACCGCTACACTGTGAACCGCGGCGATATCCGCTTCCTGAATCCCGTCAAGATCGACCCGATCCTGGACATGGAGCTGGAAACCAAAGCTCGCAGCGTTACCGTCAACATCGCGATTTCAGGCAACGTTCAGAAACTCAACGTGAACTACAGCTCAGATCCGCCGATGCAACCGCGCGAGATCATCGCGCTGCTCGCCGTGGGCCGCGCTCCCGCGGATACAGCGGGCCTGAATCCGGAACAAACCACCGCTAGCTCGAACAGCCTTGCGCAGGCCGGCGGCGGACTGATCGGGCAGGCGATCACGGCGCAGCTCTCCAGCCGGCTGCAACGGTTCTTCGGAGCGAGCCGCGTGAAAATCGATCCGACCTTGACGGGCGTAGATTATCTTCCGCAGGCGCGGCTCACCATCGAGCAGCAGGTTTCGAAGGACATCACTCTCACCTACATCACCAATCTCAACCGTACGCAGGAACAGATCGTGCAGGTGGAATGGAATTTCAGCAAGCAATGGTCAGCGGTGGCGGTGCGCGAAGCCAACGGACTATTCGGAATTGATTTCCAATACAGGAAGAGGTTCAAGTGACGGCCGCAGCCGTCGAAATGGTGCGGGAACAACTGGTCCGCCGCGGGATCCGCGACCGGCGCGTGATCGACGCGATGAGCGCCATTCCGCGTGAAGATTTCGTGCCCGCCGAGTTTCGCGACCAGGCGTATTCCGATCAGCCGCTTCCGATCGGCTTCGAGCAGACCATCACACAGCCCTACATGACCGCGCTCATGACGGAATTACTAGAGCTGCAGGGCGATGAAAAAGTCCTGGAGGTTGGCGCCGGGTCGGGTTATCACGCGGCCGTGCTGGGCGCGCTGGCGCGGCAGGTGATCTCGATCGAGAGAATCCCGGAGCTGTGCGTGCAGGCTCGCGCGAATCTTCGGCAAGCCGGGCTCGATTCCAACATCGCTGTTCTGTGCGGTGACGGATCGCTGGGCGTTCCTGAAGAAGCTCCCTTTGACGCGATCTCGGTCGCGGCGGGCTCGCCTCATACGCCGTCCGCGCTGATCGATCAGCTTGCCGATCCGGGCATCCTGGTGATTCCGGTAGGAGGGCGGGAGCAGCAAGACCTGCGCATTGTTCGCAAGGAACACGGAAAAATATCTACTCGCACCGCCTCGGGTTGCCGTTTTGTTCCGCTGGTGGGACGCCAGGGCTGGGAAGAAAATTGATGAGTTCAAAATTGGAATTGTCGCTCGCGGAGATGCGGGCGCTAGGCTATCGCGTGGTCGATCTGATCGCAGATCATTTTGCGGATTTGCCGCAGAAACCGGTGGGCGCGAAAGGCGATCCGGCAGTGCTACGGCCGGCGTTCCTCGAACCACCTCCCGCGCAACCCGTCCCGGGCGCTGAAATTCTGGCGCACGTCGAAGAACAGATTTTGTCGCGGATACTGAATATTTGCCATCCGCGATTTTTTGCGTTTGTCCCGGGACCGTCGAATTTCGTCAGCGCGATGGCGGATGCGCTTGCATCTGGCTTCAACGTGTTCAATGGATCATGGCTCGGCGGATCGTCGGCGGCCGCCTTAGAACTCGCGGTAATCGACTGGTTCCGCAACTGGTGTGGATTTCCCGAAGAGGCCGGTGGTCTTTTCGTCAGCGGCGGGTCCATGGCGAACCTGACGGCGCTGGTCGCGGCGCGCCACACCAGGCTCTCCGATCGCACGGGAGGCGCGGTCATTTACTATTCGGACCAGACGCATTCCTCCGTCGATCGAGCTTTGCGCGTGATCGGATTCATGCCTGAGCAGATCAGCCGTATTGCATCCGATGACGAGTTTCGTCTCCCCATGGACTCTTTGGCGGAGCGCGTGAAGCAGGATCGCGCTGCCGGCCTCCGTCCATTCGCCGTCATCGCGAACGCTGGCACCACGAACACTGGCGCGATCGATCCGCTCGGAGAGATCGCAGAGTTCTGCCGCGCCCAGGATTTGTGGATGCACGTCGACGGGGCGTACGGGGCGGCAGCGGTGATCAGCGATCGCGGGCGGGCGCTGCTCGCGGGAATCGAGCTGGCCGATTCGTTGTCTTTCGATCCGCACAAATGGTTGTTCCAAAGCATCGAATGCGGATGCGTTCTGCTGCGCGACGCAGCCTTGCTAAAGGCGACTTATCGCATCATGCCCGAATATCTCGCCGATGTTCATCGCAATGTGACGGAGGTAAATCCGTGCGACTACGGCATTCAGCTCACGCGCGGATTCCGGGCGCTCAAAGTCTGGATGTCGATTCAATACTTCGGTCTGGACGCATTTCGCGCCGCAATCGACCGTGGATTCGTGCTGGCCGAAATCGCCGAGCGAAAATTGCGCGACATGGCGAATTGGGAGTTGGTCACGCCCGCGCAGATGGGGATCGTGTGTTTCCGCCGGCGCGAGGCGCAGGAGTCGTTCTATCCCCGGCTTCACGACGCGATGCTTCGCGATGGTTTCGCGCTGGCGACGTCGACCGTGCTGAATGGCTGTACGACGCTTCGTCTTTGTACCATCAATCCACGGACCACGGACGACGATATCGAGCAAACGCTCGACTGGCTGGATGCGCTGGCTGAAAGGTGCTAGGACTGCGGAACCAGATAGATCACCAGCACGCGGCCGTCGGAATGGAAGCTCGCGCCGGTCGCCGTTCGCGCTTCCTTTGAAGGATCTGTTGGCGTGATGTAATCTGTTTTCGCGACGGAACCCGTTTCCTCCAAACTGCGTTCGACGAATTCGCGCTCCAGGTCGACATCGGGATGGATCTTGTGCGTGATCTTCTTGCCCGGACGATTGTCGCGATCGAAGCCGATGTCGTGGGTCGCGGCGCCCACCCATAGCTCCTGGCCTTCCACTTTGAAGGGAGCCTTCCACAGCCGGAGATGATGGCGCTGCGCCACCACCGAAATCGGTTCGGCGTGCGCGAGGCCGTAGTCCTGCGGACGTCCAAACAACGTGAGCACGCTCATCGGCATTTCGACATAGGATTGTTTCTTCAACGTTTCGATCAAGCCGTTCAGCAGCGCATCGCGCGTGTCCTTATTGACCTGGACCCAGCCCGCCGATTTGAAGGTCTCAACGACATTCTGTTCGGGGCCGACAATCACGAAATTGGTATTGTCGCCGGGGTCTCCGTCGGAATCCATGACCCGCCGCGGAATGCCGTCGATCATGTCTCGGGTCACCCTCGGCAATTTGTAGGTCATGGGCGCCGGATTTTCAGGGCCGCGCTTGGTGAACTCGACCGTCGCGGAATATTCGCCGTCAATCGCTTCGCTGGTGAAGTTCACACCCAGAAACAGATGGCCGCCGCGGCGCACCTGGATCTCTTTTCGGGCGCCCACCACGAACGGCAGCGCGACGTCGGTCGATCCTATGCGTCCGATCAGAGCGCCGAGTCCGGATTCGTTCACGGGGTATATCTTCAGCAGGTCGCGAAAGCCGCGCGGCTGGCCGTCGGGTCCGCACGATTTCCCTTGTGGAAGCTGCAAAGTGCCGTCCGCCGTGATGACGATCGAGTCACCCGCGCGCACTTCGATACCGGTGTCGGTCCAGGCCTGCGACGTAGTGATCTTGATGGGAGATTGGGGTTGCGCCCACGCAGGCAGGATGAGAGAGAGGAAAGCCGCCAAACGCATGTTCCCATTTTAAATCGCGTTATCATTCTAGCGGTGGCGGAGCACTTATTTGACCAATACGACAAGGAACGCAAGCAGCTCGCGCGGCAGTTGCACGGTGCGGCGGCGCAACAACTCGCGGCGCTCCAACTGAACCTTTCCCTGATCGAGAGTGCGATCGGAACGCTGCCCGAGCGGGCCGCGCAAGCGCTCGCACAAAGCTCCGAACTCGCTCAGGCCTGCGCTCGCGAGATTCGCGCGGTGAGCAATCGCCTGCATCCTCCGCTGCTGGAAGAAGCGGGGCTCCCGGCGGCGTTGCGAGCATTGGCGGCCGAGTTCGGCTGCAAGGTCGCAACGGATTTTCCGGAAGAGATGGAGCCGATTCCACCGCGGCTTGCTCTCGGTGCGTTTCGGATTGTTGAGGAATTAGTGCTCGATTCCGAGCCACGCGACAGAGTATCGATCAAGCTAGTGCGCCAGCCCGAGTTGCTGATCGCTATCGTCTCGGGCGCTGGCGAGATTCGTGATTCCGTTCGCGAGCGAGTCCGCGACCTCAGTGGAGAACTGTCATTTTCTCAGACCGGTGGCTGGCGAACAGTCATCGTTCAGCTTCCGCTTACAGCCGCAGAATCCTGATCGCGCCGTTGGATGTCCCCAGATCCAGCAGCGGCCCGCCCGATCCGATGTTCCCCTCCAGGCGATGTTTGGAGATCAGCCCGCCACGCATGCTGACATCGAAATCCGATGTGATCGATGAGTTGGACGTATGCGCGCGAACCGTCGCGTTGGCCTGGCTTGGCATCCGCACCGTGATGGAAGAGTTCGACGTGTCCGCGTGAACTTCGCGCGCAGCGTCCATGGTCAGATCGATATGCCCGTTAGAGCTTTCCAGGCGCACGGGGCGCGAATCAGGCTCGATCAGCCGCGCCGTGATGTTCCCGTTGGATGTGGTGGCCTCGAAATTCCCTTTCTTGACATCCGCCTTGATGGTGCCATTCGAAGTGTGAACCGAGGTGTCGCCGGTGACGTCCGACAAGTCGATGGAGCCATTCGAGGTTCTGGCATCCAGCGATCCCTGCATCCCAAACGCCCGGATTGCGCCGTTGGACGTCTTCAAACGCGCGTGACCCTCGATCGTCTCTACACGGATAGCGCCGTTGGAGCTGATGATATTCTGCAGTTCGGCTCGCTTGGGCACGTGAATCACGTATCGCGCGCCATAGTTTCCCATACGCGGGACCGGCATTACCGTGCGAATCGAAATCGAGCTTGCGGACGGTGTGACCTCGATCTTGATCTCTCTCATCCGCTCTTCGGTGTTGGCATATTTCGTGCCGTCGATGTCGACGGTGTTCTTATCCCAGCCGACAATTTCCACCGAGCCGTTGGTGTTTTCCACTTGCACGCTCGCCCCGGCGTTCAGCGGATAGTTGAAATGAAAATCCTCCCGGTACCGGTCCGAACTGCCGCCGAGATCGATTTCGTCGCACGCCGCCAGCGTGAATATGGATAGGCCTAGACACATCCCGCTCAAGACACGCATATCAGGCTCCTTAGCGATACTCTACGCTCCCGGCCGGCGGGAGGTTCCACGAAATCGTCATAATAAGGAGGATGAAACGAATTCTCACTCTATTTCTGTGTTTCTTTGCACTTGCGACTGTCATTCGGGCCCAGTCGCCGAAGTCGGTGATCCACATTATCAATGTGAAATGGAAAGATGATGCCACGCCGGAGCAGATTAAAGCCGCGGTGGATGCCGCCCACCAGCTCCCGTCCAAATACCCTGGAATCAAGCGTGTCTGGACGAAAAACGTAAAGTATCAGGCTCAGGAAGGATACAAACAGGCGATCGTGATGGAGTTCGAAAGCGAAGATGCGCTGAAGAAATACACCGACAGCGCGGCGCAGCAGTGGTGGTACAAGTTCTATCTCCCGATTCGCGACGAGAGTCATACACACGACGTCACGAATTGAACGATCCGCTTTGATCGGCGTTTATTTGCGGCCATCGGTTCGCGGATCCAGCCGGATCATACTCACGTTGATCGTGAAGGTGCGATCGTCGGTGGCCACCTGCCACGTGGGTGTCGCGCGCAGCTCGATCACATATTCCGCGACACATTCCGCGGCCTCAGGCAGGTTCGCTTCGAGAATAAATAATCCCGTCCGGTCGATCTTCCACGTCCCGGCGAGCGTCCCATTCACCATCGCGCGCACCTCGCCAGGCACTCCTTGTGGCGACGCGTGACAGCGGATGCGTAGCTGCTGCGGACCTTGGTCGACCCGCCGTAGCCGTGCGACCGCCCGTTCGCCGATCCAGCGATACTTGTTGCCGAACACGCCTTCCAGGTCATACCAGCCTTCGATCAGATGCCTGGTGTGGCCGGGCTGCGAAAAATCGATGATGTCATCCCTGTCGCCCGGATAAAGTTCGTCGCGTTCTTTGGACGGCAAGAGATTGTAGACGCCGCCTTCGTTCGCAGCTTGATACCCGCAATCACAACGCAGCGTATCGGATTGATCGCGTTCTAGTGTCCGGTGACAATTCGGGCAACGCAAGAATTGTTCGAAATGTTCGATGGACCGGGCGGCCCCCGGCGTTCCGGCCTTCTTGCATATGGCCGCCAGCGTCCCGCCGAGCAAGCGCGCCGCGCGCCACTCAGACGCATGCGGATCGAGCCGTACGGCGAGCCTTTTCACGACGCGCTCGCCCCACCCGCGCTCCGGCACGAAGACTTCATATTCGTGCGCGACGAAATACTTTTCGACCAGCGCGTGCCAATCCTTCAAGCCCATGGTGTGATTCTGGCGGATTCCGAAACTCTCTTCCTGGTGCGCGCCGATCACGTCGCGGACGACGTAGCCGAGCAGTCCCCAATCGTACAGCCGCCGCTCCCACGGCTTCATCGTTTCGTAATAGGGACAACGGTACAGCCGCAGCGAAAGCATGCGCTTCAAGGGTTCTTCGGCAAACAAAAACACGCCGCCCGGTTGCAGCACCCTGGCAACTTCACGGAACACGCTCTCGATATCCATGAACTGGCTGAGCATCTGGAACGCGCAGACGAAGCGCAGGGATCCGTCGGCAAACGGCAGATTCGCGGCGTCGCCGGCGAGGCGGACGGGAGCGCGCGCGAATCCCCACAGATCCTGAAGTGCGCGGCCGTGGCGCAGCGAATCCGCGGAAAGATCCAGCGCAAATCCTTCGGCGCCAAATTCATTCGCCAGCATGTAGCTGGAATGTCCCGCGTTCGCGCCGATTTCGAGGAACGGCGACATTTCGCCAATGAATTCGCGATGAGCGCGGATCACCGTTCCGCGCCGAGTGTTTTCTTCCGCGTAGATGCGCAGGTTGCGTTCCGGCTCGCCCAGCGAGGCGAAGTTGTGGAACTCCACCTGGGCGCGCTTAACGGCGAGCGGTTGAGTTTCCATCCGGAATCAACATCTCCATCGAAAGGGATCGCAAATCGGGCACCAGGACGTCGGGCGAGTGCGTGGCGAGTTCCTCTGCGCCGACCACGCCGGTGGCGACAGCGATCGATCGCACGCGATTCGCCCGCGCCGCGCGAATGTCGTTGGGATGATCGCCAATCAACGCGATGGGACTAGTGCGGTCGATCCATCCGCGCCGCCGGGCTTCCTTTACCGCGATCCTCACTAGCCCCGCACGATCCGCGGCGAGTTCGGCGAAAGCTCCATAGCGAAGGTAGCGGCGCAGTCCCGCGCGTTCCATCTTCTTCCATCCGATGCGCGTCAGGTTTCCGGTCACAAGCCCGGTCGCAATGCCGCGCTGGAAAAGCCGGTACAGCAGCATACGCGCGCCCGGACATACCCGCCGACGCAGATCAGGACAACTCCGCACATAAACCCGCTGCGCATGCGCCACGATCGCGGGCATGTGCCGCCGGATGTATCCCGGCGACGCACCGGCATTTCGCAACATCTCCGTCACGATGTCGCGATCCAGCATGCCCTGAACGGGGACGCCTTCAGTGGTCGCGTCCAGCCCAGTGGTTTTCCGGACGGCCTCGACTAGGGCCTCGCGATGATGCGGCCCCGCGCGGCGCAGCAGTGTTCCGTCGATATCGAAAAGCACCAAAGCCTGACGCATGGATATTTTTACTATAGCGGCATGGAGCCTGCTGCTAGAATAGGCATCGGATGCAGGTGCTAAAAGCCGGCGAGCACAAACTCCTGTTACTGGAGCTCGATATGGAGTTCATCGAGAACATCGCCCGCCAGGCCGGGTTCGAATTTCGACTCGACGATCAGACGCGACGCGTGGTGCTCGATCTGAACGCGCAGGGCCGGCAAGCTCCGCTGTTGCTGTTCGATGCAGCCGATCCCGCCAACCTCGGCTGGTTTTCGCGCTGCCAATTTTATGTCGACGGACTGAGTGGCGCGGTGCTGCAGACGCCCATCCAGCTTGCCAATCAACGTGACCGCTCGGGACGCGCGCTGCCCAATGCGATTCGCCTGCAGATCAACAAGGAACTGCCCGCGACGTTTCGTCTTCCGAACAAGGCTCCAGTGACTGAGCAGATGGTGTATGCGGTCCTTTACAACTTCCTGAACGCGCTGCTGAATACCGGAGTTGGCGTGTGCGGCGGATCGGTGGTGAAACCGCTCGCGGGACGCACCGAGCCCCCCGGCAATCGAAATTAGCAGGACCAACGCGCTCCATCACTGTCACGCCTCAAGCGGAATGGAGACGCGACAACAATGGAGCGTGTAAATGGCCACCCTCGGACTGATCGAATACAAAGACGCCAGCCCCGAAGTTCGCGCCGTCTTCGACGACATCATGGCGACGCGCAAGATCGACTGGATCAACAATTTCTGGAAGGCGCTCGCCAGCGATCCAGCCACTTTGCGCCGGACGTGGGAATCGGTGAAACAGATCATGGCGCCGGGCGCGCTCGATCCGCTTACCAAAGAAATGATCTACGTCGCGGTCAGCACCACCAACCAATGTGGCTACTGCATCGCTTCCCACACCGCGGCCGCGCGAAAGGCTGGAATGACCGATGCGCAATTCGCCGAACTGATGGCGGTGGTCGGCATGGCGAACGAGACCAATCGACTGGCGAGTGGATATCAGGTCGAAATCGATGAGCGGTTTAAGGTCTGACTTATACGCGCATCGTCGCGGCCGCGGATTGCGGGTCGACGATCCTCGCGCGATAGAGACGTTGCGACGAAATTCAGTATCGACCGCTTCCTACGGTCGCGGCTCAGGGCGAAGATTACAAATCAGAGCGGGCGGCTCATGCAGCCGGTCGACGAAACAGAGGATGAATCTTCAGCCAGTACACTTCATTCAACACCGGCAACAAGACCGCTGCCAGGAACGCGGCGCGGTAAGGATGCTGATAGTGGCGGACGGTGGTACTGACGATGGCGTCGCCTACGCGCTGCGAGACCGTGTTCATGCGCCAGGGTATGTACGCGGTGGCCACTGCGCCGCCGACGAAACCCACGGCCCCCAGAATGGCATCCACCAGGATGCGGCTCGGTCGCTTGGTTACCAGGATCACCAGCAGCCCGATCACGGCTCCGATGGAAACGCCTACCACACCCTCCATTAGATAAACGATTGGATCCGGGGAAGTTGTGGAAAGTCCCATACGCCTATGAGTTTACGCGAAATACTACCAGGGATCGGCCGATATGAGAACTGATGCTATGGTTAGGTCTTCTAGGAATCGTGACGATCTTAATGATCGTCCTTCGGAGGGTGTTGCGCCGGCAGAAACCCCTGAATGACGAGCTCTATTCCCAACAAGTCGCGGTGGAGCATGTCCAGTCGGGCGTGGCCTGGGTGCGCGCCGATGGGACTTTCGGGTCCGCGAATCAATCCTTTGCCAAGACACTGAAGATCGCTCCAGGTGATCTGGCCGGCCAGGAATGGTACAAGATGTTCCAGCCTGAGGAGCACAATCGAGTCCACGAAGCCTATGGTCAGATGTTGCTCATCGGCATGGCGTCATTCGATGCGCCCGGCGCCCGGCGCGACGGGTCCACGGTGTGGTTGAACGTGCGTCTAGTTGCCGTCCACGATCGCAAGATGCGCTTCGTGGGTCATCACTGCCTGATTGAGGATCACACACGCGAGCACGAACTGGAGCGCTGTCTGCGCGAAATCGACGGGACGGGCGATGCAGAGATTCCGGAGCCGACAAGCATGGAATGGCGTTACGCAGCACGGTGAGGATCGGCTGTGGCGCACGCACTTTTGCGTGCCGCGTCGCCACTCTTGGCGACGCCTGCCGCTTTTCACCTCGAAGAGGCGTCGAGAAAAGTCTCGACGCGGCACGCACGAGTGCGTGCACCACGAACTTCTAGCGGCTTAGTCCGCGAGCCGCTCGAACACACGACGGATCAGCCGTTCCACCACTTCCGGTTCTAACGCGGTGCCGTGGTCCCATTCACGAAGAATCCGGTCGACCACTCCTTCGACCACTCGATTGCGAATGTCGCCGAGCATGCCGTTCTCGCGTCCGGACTGTGGTGCCCGCGCAAAATACTGCTGAAGCTGTTGTTCCAGTTGCTCGGGAGTTTCTTCCACCCAGTCGGCTGGACGCTGGCGGAGGCGCGACTGCAGGCCACGAATGACCAGGCTTGCCTGCTGGGCTGCCTGGGCGAGATTGGGTTCCGTTCCGCTATCGGCGTTCTTGCGGGATGCCACTGCGCTGGTCCTCCTGCAACCTCATCGGATTATACCTTGCTGTTATCGGTCGAGCTTTAGGCATTCAGTGGTTGACCTTAGACGAATCCTCAGGTTACAATCGACCTTGCGTCAGATAGGCACTTCCAGTTTCATACCCTACGGAACTGTGAGGCTGCGCTTCCCCGTCACTTGGAGCTTTCTCGGTGAGCCACAACGAGAAACCGACAAATGGGAGATGGTAGTTCCTCGAATGACCCGCCCGGTGAAAACCGCCCTGCCGCTCCCGGTTCAGGATTCGTTTGTCCCCTCTTTGGTGGTGCTGAACGATTCCCTGCTGGATCGCGTCAAGCGCGCCATCGCCAAGGTACGGTGATGCTGTCTCGCGCGGAACGGCTTCTGGACGAAGGGCGATACCAGGAAGCACTCGAATATTTCGAGTCCGGCAACGATCTGCGATCCGTATTCGGGCGCGGCGTCGCACTGCAGCTGCTGGGCCGGTTCGATGAGGCGGAAGAAGCCTACGAAACGGTGTTGGCCGCCGATCCGGCGCATCAGGAGACCCTCGCGAATCTGCTCGCGATGAGCGTGGAGGACTTCGACTTGAAGGCGGTCGAGCGCTACGCCAAGCGCCTGTTGGATTTGGACAGCACGTCGGCGATTGCGCTGCGGGGGCTGATCGTAGTCGCGGTGGAGCGGCACGACTACGAGTTCGCGGCGATCTGTTTTGCGAAGCTTACGCTCCGCGACGAACACTTCCGGGATGCGATCGAATACCGCTTGAGCCGGCAAATCGTGGATCGGCTGAAGGATATCCATGGCCAGGTTGCGCATACGTATTGAGCTGAGCCGCGGCGGCGTCGGCGTGCCGCTGGGCAAGCTGGCGAGCGTGGTGGATGAGACTCAGAAGTTTCTGCATATGCTGGCCCAGGACATTCACATCGGTTCAGGGGAATGGCTCGGCTTCGATTTTGATCATGAATCGTTGAACTTCACGGCCGAATATGTGGGACCCGTGGACCCGGATCAGGTGCGCGCGTTTTATGCGGCGTTCGACGGCACCACGTCGCTGCGGCGCGCCACTATCGGCCAGTTCACCAAGATCACCGACGCACTCACCGAAGATGAATTGATCGGCTTCGGACTGTACGACTCGGACCAGGGCCCGGAGCCCTCCGAATGGCGCTGTCTTTCCCGCCGCGACGCGGCTCGTATTGCGGAAGAGATCAAGCTGCTGCTGAAAGCCAGCGGAGAACAGGAATCCCATCTTCCAGCAGTGACCGACGCGGGCGCTCGTTTGTTCGGGCGGGGTCGCGAAGAAGAACCGACGCTGGAGGAGCGGCTCGCGCGCGTGGAACGGCGCGTCGAACAGCACTCCACGCAGATCCACGACCTTCGCTCTCAATCCAGCGCGGCCGAAGACAGTTTCCGGAATTTACTTTCGGCCGTGGAGAGCTTCTGCGATCAGGCCACTCAACAGATCGAACGCGTGACACCCGCGGCGCTGCCCGCTCCGCCGGCAACCGCCGACGTACATCCCGTACATTCAGCAACTCCTCGATGGGGGTTGATCGCGGCAGGTGTGATCCTGGGGGGCGCGATCCTGTTCGGTGCCATCTGGCTGTGGCCGGTGCGCTCGGTACAATCGGACGCTCCACGGGTCGTCACCGCTGCGCCTGTGACCGCTGCGCCCGTGCCGCCAGCACCGGTGGTCACCGCACCGCTACCGGCCCCATCCGCGAAGACTACAACCCGTTCCGGCAACATGCGCCTGGAGCTGGAAGCGACCGAAATGGCTTGGGTCTCGCTGACCGATGCCAATGGCAACTCATTGCTGGCAAAGGCGCTGGCACCTGGCGATCTGCGAACCATCGATATCGATCACGCGGCTAAGCTCCGCATCGGGAACGCCGGGGGACTGATCGTCAAGCTGGATGGGAAACCACTGGGAACGCTCGGTCCCAAAGGGAAGATTCGAGAAATCGACTTTCAGGACGGAGAGTTCAAAATCACTTCGCCGAATTGAATGTGGTAAACTATTCAAAAGAAACCAGGAGTGATTCGAGATGGCGAAGGTGTGTGATGTCTGTGGCAAGGGTCCCCAATTCGGGAACCGTATCAGCCATGCCCATAATGTGACCAAACGGCGCTGGAACGTGAATCTGCAAAAGGTCCACGCAGTTGTGAACGGCGCGTCGAAGCGCATCCGCGCGTGCACCAACTGCATTAAAAGCGGAAAAGTTCAGAAGGCCGCGTAGTTATTTCTGCGCTGACCCGGTAGCCGGCGCTCCCCCTCCGGTGGCCGACGGCGCGGTTTCTCCCCAGATCCACTGGCTGAACCATTCGTAGTTGTGTTCCATCACGGCGCGTTGCTGCTTCGGCTTGTTGATCCCATGGCCGAATCCTTTGTACACGATCATCTTCGCGGGCACGCCGCGATCCTTCAAACCCTGGTATAGCTCGTAACCATTGGGAATCGGGACGCGCTTGTCCAGTTCGCCATGTTGGATCAACGTCGGCGTCTTGGCCTTGTTGATGTAGGTAATGGGCGACGTCTTTCTGTAAATCTCGGGATCGTCCCAGGGAGTTGCCTTCAGATAATTTCGAGTGAACGGATGGATGTCGGTGTTGACGTAGTAGGTCATCCAATCTGAGATGCCCGCCCCGACCGAAACTGCCTTGAAGCGGTCGCTATAGGTGGTCAGAAACGCGGAAATATAGCCGCCCTGGCTCCAGCCCATGGACCCGACGCGATCTTTGTCGATATAGCCTTTGGCGATCATCGCGTCAACGCCGCTGATGACGTCGTCGGCGTCGCCGAGTCCGAGATTCCTTACGTTCAAGGAGCGGAATTTCTCACCGTAGCCCGCCGAACCGCGATAGTTCGGGCGCAAAATCACAGCTCCTTTCGCCGCGAAGTTCTCAATCGGATAGGTGCGGTCGCCGGCGAGCGAAGGCCGATCCACGCCGGTGGGCCCGCCGTGAATCACCACCAGCAGCGGATATTTTTTCGCCGGATCGAAGTCAGCCGGCTTGATCAGAATTCCTTCCACCGCTGTGCCGTCTTTCGCTTTCCACTCGAACACTTCACGCGTCGCAAGCTTCCAGCCTTTGAGCTGGTCTTTCATATTGGTCACCGGGTGCGGCGAAAATCCGGAGAGAGGCGAAACGCAAATTTCGGGATACTGGTTCGGCGTAGCGCAGGTGAAGGCCGCGCGCGAATAGTCCGCGGTGAAACTGGGGCCGCCGAGCTGCAGATTCGCCGGATCGCTCACGCGCTCGACCGATCCGTTTTCAGGATTCAGTTTAAAGAGATGCGACGCCGTGCGCTGCGCGGCATCGAAGTATATTCCATTGGCCGACCACGCGATGAGCCGCGGATCCTCGTCAAAGGATTCGGCAATGATACGCGGCTTCCCGCCGTCCGCCGCAACGATGGCGACGTGCGAATTTAGAAATGAGAACTCGCGCCCCGATTCATAGGCGATCTGTGTTCCGTCCGGCGACCAGATCGGATTGCGATCCGCGCCCGGAGCGTCTACCAGCTTCTTCACATATTTATCGGAAAGACGAACCACGTAAATATCGGCGGTGTCGGAACTGGAAAGATCCGGATCGCGCGTGGCGCTGAAGGCGATGCGTTTTGAATCGGGCGACCATGCGAATCCGCCGACGCTGAACTGCGTCCCAGTGGTCAGGGCTTCGGGTTTCGGCTTTTCGTCTTCAACGCCGAGCGTCCACAGATGAACCATGGTGTAATCGCCGGTGACGATCTCGAAGTCGCCGTACTTATCCTTGCGATCCTTCTTGGCTTTGGGCTCGCCTCCGGTGGAGGCGAACGCGATGGAATGTCCGTCGGGCGACCAGTCGAAGGCGGTGACGCCGCCTTCAAAATGCGTAAGCTGCGTGGCTTCGCCGCCGGCCGGCGAGATCACATAGATCTGCTGGCTCCCGTCGCGATCGGAGAGAAACGCAAGGCGCTTTGAATCGGGAGCCCAGCGCGGATCGCTCGACGATTTCTTGGCGTGCGTAAGCTGATAACGCTCGCCTGTGGCCGTCATCGCCATCCAGATCTGGGTGTCGAAGGCGTTCTCCTCCCAATTTGTTTCGGATACGGTATACGCGATGAAGCGCCCGTCGCGCGAGATCCGCGGCGACCCGGCAGTCTTCAAATTCAGGGATTGTTCGATGGTCGGCGTCTGTGCCGCTAGCGTAATCGCCGTGCACAGAATGATGCTGAACCGCATGTTATTTCTCCCATTCAGTCCTTGTGGACCCGGATCATCAAGCGCGCGTCGCGGACTCGATCAAACGCGCTGTTCCATGCAGACCGGCAATTGAGGCATTCGTCTCCGCGACTGGCAAACCACAACTGCCCTTCATACCGGTCGATAGAACTGACAGCGTCGCTATCCGGCATCCAGTATCTCTCGAAATTGGGAGTCAAGCGGCGGTAGCGCAGCCGTGTCGGCCACGCAGCCTCATAAGCCGCGAGTCTCATCAGGCGTACCGGTATGGTGTACATCCCCAGGAATGGCAGCGAGGATCGAATCGGGATGGAGGCTCTCACCAGTTTTCCGGGCAACGGGAAATCCGAATACGGACGCGCGGGATATCCGTCGCCCGCCCACGTCGCCGCCGACCACGCGGGGAACAGGTACAGCATGCCGCCATTTTTCACGACGCGCCGCATTTCGCGGAGGGCTTGCTCGGGATTCGGGATATGCTCCAAAACCCAAATCGACCAGACGACATCGAATTGATTGTCCGGAAACGGCATCGCCGTCGCCGATCCAAGCACAAACGGCTTGTGATAGAAACGCTTCGCGGTGGGCGAGATATCGAGCGCGGTGTAGTCGTCCACCACGTCCTGCAGATATCCTTGGCCGGCGCCCACGTCCAGAGCTTTCTTGTTCTGAAGTCCATGCAAGCGAATGAAATCCTGCAGGTCTTCCTTGACGCGGATGCCCTTTGCAGCTTCCTCCGCGGTTTTGACGTAGATGTCTTCGTCTTTGCCCGCTTGCGGCGCCGCATACGCTTGGTTATAGAAGGCGATGGTCCGTCGAACTTCTTCGCGGCTCGGCTCGGAATCGGTCGCGTACGGGAAGTGAACTGCGACTACCAGTGCGACCACCAAGACGGCTGCGGCGCTGGATCGAAATAGCCAGCGCATGTTCAGACGCGATCCATGGTCAGAAACTCGTGGATGTGCGGGTGATCCGATTTCTCCAGATCCGCCGTAGGGCCACAAAAGATCACACCGCCGTCGAATAGAAACACGACGCGGTCGGCGACTTTGCGCATCAGTTCCAGATCGTGGGTGACCACCACGCCGGTGAGCTGCAATTGCGTTTTGAGTCGTAGCATCAGATTGCCCAGGTGATCCGACATGATCGGATCGACCATGGTGGTGGGCTCGTCATACAGGACGCATTCCGGCTGCGCCGCAAGAGCGCGCGCGATGGCCACCGCTCGTTTATGGCCGGTCGAAAGATCTGTTGGGTAATGGTCCTTGTACTCGCCCAGATCGACCATTTGCAGCAGCCCGTTGACCACGTCTTCTTTATTTTTCGAGTCGTAGTCGTCGCGCAGTTCGAGCGAGAACAGAATATTTTCGCCTACGGTCAAAGAATCGAACAGCGCGCCGCTCTGGAACACCATGGTCACGCGTTTGCGGATGCGGCGCATTTCCGTTTCATTGAAATCGGTGATGTCGGTGTAAGCCGCCAGAATGCGGCCTTTGTCGGGTTTGAGAAACCCCATGATATGGCTGAGGGTGACCGACTTGCCAACACCGCTGCGTCCGATGATCGCCACGGTTTCTCCAGCGTTTACATGAAAATTGACGTCGACTAAAACGGGGCGATCGAACGTCTTATATACGTTACGGAACTCGATGTAGTGTGCCTGCGCAGTGCCATATTCCTCTGGGGTATTGATGTTAGTTAGAGGAGTAGCATCCTGAACAGGTACCGATTTCAGCCGAAGAGTGGAGACGAAGTCTTGCATTTTCAGAATGTTACGATCAAGAGCGGCCGCGGCTTTAGGAGCGCATCTGCGATGATAGACGGCACAGAGCGGCTCGACGCCCGCGGAGGTCTCCGGGGCGACGCAGTCGGCATCGCTGGATTCAGCAATATGAAGCAGGTTTTGGAGAAATTCGACGGTCAGGCCCGGCATATCGCAGGCGACGATCAGGTTCCAGTCGGCGGTAGTGACACTCAAAGCGGTCCAAACGCCGCCCAGCGGCCCACGGTCCTCGATCTGGTCGGGAACCACGGCATAGTTCAGATGCTGGTAACGATCGGGCGGGCCGACCAACGTGACATTACCCGCGGCTTGCCGGACACATTCGGCGACATGCTCCAGCAGCGTGGCATCGCCGATAGGCAGGAGGGCTTTGTCGCGGCCCATACGGGTACTGCGTCCACCTACCAAGACGAACCCGGCCCCACTCATGAGATGATGATACCGTATGTCTCCTTAGTGACAGGTGTGGAGACAAGGCTTTACCCCGGCGCAAACAGGATCGTGTATATTTGTTTTATAGCGCTCATGATGCTGGCCGCCTCCCCCGCGCGAGCAGCAGATCCCGGTCCCTCAGACCGGAAGGCGCTAGTGGTGCGCGCAGACCCGCGGACGGGGAAATTGGTGCGGACCGTCGTGTCCACTCCGGGTTCATCAACAGCACGGACCCCGGCTGTGCCGATCTCTGAAATGGTGGAGCAATCGGCCAAGGCGCACGACGTCGATCCGTTGCTGGTCCATTCCATCATCAAAGTCGAGAGCAACTATAATCCGTACGCCGTTTCGTCCAAGGGCGCCGAGGGCCTGATGCAATTGACTCCGGGAACCGCCCGGATGCTGGGCGTGAGCAACAGCTTCGATCCGCAGCAGAATATCGAAGCGGGCGTGAAATACCTGAAATATCTCCAGAGCGTTTACAAAGACGACCGGCTGGCGCTGGCCGCCTATAACGCGGGTCCGGGTGCGGTGGCGAAGTACAAACAGGTTCCACCGTATCGGGAGACGCAGAACTACGTTGACCAGGTGGGCAAGCGTTATTCGAGCGCCAAGGCTGCGGCGGACGCGAAGCAAGCGGCAGCGCCGAAACCGCCTGAGCCCGCGCCATCGGCTCCGGAGCATCCGAAGCTGGAACAGTTCGTAGACGAGAATGGCAGGTTGTATCTCAGAACGACGCAGTAAGGTTCTGGCGGCGGGAGTCATCGCCGCCGTGCTGTGCCTGGGCGCCGACGCCCCGAGCAAAGTCACAGCCGTGCGTTTTTGGTCGCTCGGCGACGTAACCCGCGTGGCCATTGAAGTCTCTTCCGAATTCCGCTACAAATCAGATCGTTTGTCGAATCCGGACCGTCTGTTTTTCGACATCCAGGGCGCCAAGCCGCAGATGGTGAACAAAGGGATGCACGTGATCGCGGTCGGCGATACGGTTTTAAAGCAGATCCGCGTGGCGGAAAAGGAGCCGGGCGTGACGCGCGTGGTGCTCGATCTGGAACAGGTCGCGGATTTCACCGCTTCACAGCTCTCCAGTCCCGATCGTCTGATGATCGAATTGCGTTTGAAGGATCGTCCGGCGCCGCCGGCGACCCCGAGCGTCACAGGCGCCAGGACCCTTACCGATCCACCGGTGCGCGCTGTGGAAGCGGATCTGATCGCGCCGACGCCAGCGCCAAAAACCGCGGCCTTTAAGCCGGAGCCGAAGAAATTCGAGCCACCGCCAGTCAGGGAAGTGGCAGCGAAGCCGGATACTAAACCGGAATTGCTCACACCGCCTTCGAATGCGCTAGTGACCAGAACGTCGAAAGTCGCGCCACCGGGTCCTCCTGTGACGACGGCGATCGCGCGCGGCATCGCACCACCCCCGGATCCAGTAAAGCCGGACTTAGCGAAGCCGGACTTCACGAAGACGGACTTCACGAAGACGGACTTGACCAAAACAACCGCTCCTCCGCCGGAGCATATCGCGAATCCTGCCGCTCCAGCAGCGCCCGCCAAACGTAATTCCAATGGCGACCGGTCGCTGACGCGCGTACTCGGACTGAAGCTGGGTCGCGTGGTGCTCGATCCAGGGCATGGCGGCAACGATGTAGGCACGCACGGCTCATCCGGGCTGTACGAAAAAGAAGTGGTGCTGGATGTGGCGAAGCGGTTGGGAGCGATCCTCGAAGACCGGCTGGGGAGCGAAGTAGTGTTCACGCGCTCCAGCGACACCTACGTTGCGCTGGAAGAACGGACCAGAATCGCGAACGACCGCAAAGCGGATCTGTTCTTATCGATTCACGCGAACTCGTCGCCGTATCGCGCGGTCGCAGGCGTGGAGACATACTATCTGAACTTCACCACGTCGAAAGCCGCGCTGGACGTCGCCGCGCGAGAGAATGCCAGCTCCGAGCAGTCGGTGTTCGATTTGAAAGACCTGTTGCAGAAGATCGCTCTGAAAGACAAGATCGACGAATCGCGTGAGTTCGCGACGCGCATTGAATCATCCTTATACGGACTTTCGTCGAAGAGCAATCCAACGGCGAAAAACCGGGGCGTGAAGAAAGCTCCGTTCGTGGTACTGATCGGGGCGTCCATGCCGAGCGTGCTGGCCGAAATCGGATTCCTTACCAACGCCAGCGACGAAGGACTGCTGCGCAAATCCGACCACCGCCAGAAAATCGCCGAAGCGCTGTACAAAGGCGTCGCGGCGTATGCCGACACGCTAAGTCATTTCCAGGTCGCCAAACGAGATTGACGTGATCGGCGTTCATCCGCGTTCATCTGCGGCCATTCAAGATTCCACAAGCACAGAGCAATGCAGTACTGGTCTATTTCATGCCTGCCGTTTTCAGCATTCCCACGCCGATCTGACCATGCAGGTTCTGATCGGGACGCGCGACATCGCCGCCGCCGAACCAGACGCGAACGCCTTGAGGAGTCACCTCGACCGCCGGATCGCACATCACTTCGCGATTCCAGGGTTCGGAGCCCGCAATCGGAGGGAATCTCAGATCGCGCTCCCAATGCACGCCGTCAGGTGAGGAGGCCAACACGATTTTCCGGCGCTCGCCCCGATCGCGGCCGGTGTAGAGCATCCAATACGAACCTCCGGAGGACCACACAGCGGGCTCGCCGAGGCCGATTTCGTCGAACGCGCCCGGCGCACCAAGCTCGAGAATCGGATTGGCGCGCAGTTTTTCCCAGTGCGTGCCATCGCTCGACCGTGCCACGCCGATGCGTTGGCGGCGGGCTCGATCCATGCCGAGGTAGAACATATAAAACTGCTCGCCCGCGCGAATCACATAAGGATCGGCAACGCTGCGCTCGTCGAAACTGCCGAGCGGGCCCCGGCTAAGGACGGCGCCGAACTTGTTCCATTGGATGCCATCGTTAGAGCGCGCCAAAGCGATGTAAAACGGATCGCCGGTTTCATACCAGTAGAAAATCTCATCTCCGGCGGCCAGCGCGGATCCGTTGGCGGCGATGTAGCTGCCCTCCGCACCGGTTGCCATGATGATGCGGCCGCGCTTTTGCCAGGTCAGACCATCCGGCGAATCGGCGAGAGCTGTGACCCAGGTTTTTCCGTCGTACGCCGAATAGAGATTGAGATACTGGCCGCGAAAACGCACGACCGAGGGATTCAGTACGTCGATGGAATCCGAGTCGCCCATCGTGAGAATGGGTTTGGGATTCGCCTCCCACACAAACGGGGCGCGCGGGCCGGACGAATCGGGCGGGGGCAGAACGAAATCCGCGTAACGTGCGCAGCCCGTCAACAGAGAAAACAAAATGGCCGCGAATGGACGCGAATGAACGCGAATGGGCATCAAACGGGTATCCGGATTTGCATGCTCGCGCCCTGCCCGGGCCGGGATTCGAGCTGCAATTCGCCGCCGAGCATACGCACGCGGCGTTTGATGCTGACTGGGCCGAGCCGCAGCAGCTCCAGCTCGTCCAGCGTGAATGCGCCACTGAAGGGGAATCCGCTGCCGTTGTCCTCGGCGTTGATCTCGATCCGATGTTCGCGCATGCCGACCGAGAGAGCCATCCGCGTCGCGCCGGAATGTTTCTGAATGTTGTTCAAGGTTTCGCGGACGATCTGGAGCAGCTCGAGCGAAACCTCGGTTTCGGCGGGATCGTGAAGATCGCCTCCCGAAAATGTCGCCGCGATGCCGGTATCGCGCTGGAACTGATCCACCATGCGGCTGAGCGAGGCGGGGAGGCTCACACCCTCATCGGCCGGCCGCATGCTGCGCACAAAGCCGCGCAGTTCGCCGACCTGGCTCTTGCAGAGCCCCTGTAATTCGCGAAGCTCCTCGGCTGCCGCGGCGACGTCGCGCGCCATTAGCTTCTTGATAATTTCCAAGCGCATCTGAAAGCTGATGAAGCTTTGCAGCGGTCCATCGTGAAAATCCGCGGCAATTCGCTCGCGCTCGGCTTCCCGCGCGCCTTGCGCCTGGCTCCGGATGATGACGTTGTGCCGCAGCGTGTTCGAAAGCCGGCGGTCGAGATAGCGCTTCTGGTAAGAGAATCCGACGGCGATTCCTCCGCTGGCGATGGCCACCCACACCACCGGCATTTCATTGTGCGGCGCAAACAGCGCGGCGACCAGAATCAGAACTGCCGCCACCACCATGGTCCGCAAACGGTCGTGCAACACAGCGGCCGAAGCGGCCACGTATCCACATAACGCTGCGGACATCCAGCCCGCCGCCGGCCACCCGATCCATCCTGACGCGACCACCCAGTTCCAGAATGCGAAAAAAACGGTGTCGGCGATCAGCGCGATTCCCGCGCGCGCAGGTGAATCGAGCCGAAGCTCGAACAAGGTACCGATCGAATAGACGGCGTACGCCGCTAATACCGCCAGGATCGAAGTGAACCGTGCATCGGCGACAGCGGCATACCAGGCCAGACACCCGACGGCCATTGCGATTCGGGCGATGCGGAGCGCCAGCCGTCCACGGTATGGCACCATTTGCGTGATCGCCTCAGCGCTTGTACAAATACAAGCGGTGGCTGCGTCCTTCGCCGTCGTCGTCAACGTCTTCGATCTTCGCCGGCGTCCATGCCGAGAATTCGAAATCGTGCGCGACGACTCGCGTGCCTTTCTTAAGCTGCTTATCCAGAATCGGGCTGAGTTTATCGTTCGACATAGGCAGCAGGTATACGGTCAACAGATCGGCCGAAGCGTAGTCCTGCTTTAGAAGGTCGCCGTGGATGATTCTGGCCGTAGCGGAAAGACCCAGGCTTTTGATCTTTTCCATGCTCTGTTTGAACAGGGCGTCGTCGAACTCGACACCGGTCGCGTCGGCCTTGAATTTCTTCGCCGCCATGATCGGGATGCGCCCGTCGCCGGAGCCGAGATCGAACATCTTTTCGCCGGCTTTCAAACCGCCCAACTGGAGCATCTTTTCGACGATGATTTCAGGCGTCGGATAGTATGGCGCCAGCTTTTCGGTCGGTTTATCCTGTGCCAGAGCGGAAACGCACAGTGCGGCGAAGAAGAGAGATCGCATCAACGATCACTATACAACGGAAGGGTTATTCCAGGCGTTTGCGAACCAGGCCGACGACCTCAATCAGTGCATTTAACCGCTCGTCGGTTTGCTGCAGTTGCTTGTCGGTCCGTTTTTGCGCTTCCCGGAGTTCTCCGACTTGCACGGTTAAGCGATCCAGCCGATCGGTCAAGACCACCTGCGCGGTCAGTAAGCGCTTATGCTCATCCTCAAATTCGATGTGTCGATTGACCAGGACTTCGACGAGCCCTTCCAGCCGATCGAGCCGCGACGGGTCGTGTCCGTTACCTCCGCTCGCCATAAAACTAGTGTCTCACGGCTGGATGTAGACTCGAACCCGATTGCTGGTCTGTCCGTTCACTTCGAGATACAGCTCGGCGGGGCCGTAATTGACGATCTTGGGCACTTCCAGCTCGATCAGGTAGAGCCCGATGTAGGGTGAAAGCACGGCGCGCGTCACTTCTACCGGCTGGCGATCGAGGAACGCATGCACAGTCGCGACGACCTCGGGTGGATTGTCGGTGGGGCCCGGCAATCCCGTGGGCCAGTCCGGTTTGACGCGTCCCATGCCAGTGGCCAGAACCTGGATGCGTCCCCGCGAATGCGCTGGATTCATCGCGTCCAGCATGACGCCGGTTTCGGCGTCGAGCATGACCGGCGATCCGTCGCGATCGGTGAAGATCGCAGGCGCCGCGGTTTCGAGTGCAAGCGGGCCCAGCGTCATGGCTCCGCTCGAGCCTTCGAGCGCAAGGGACAGCGAGTTTCCGCGGGCTTCAAACGGGATCTGGAGTTGCGATTGAGTATCGGTAGCGTCCAGTACAGGTACCTGAAGATCGCCCGCTCGAGCCGATTGAACGCGGGCGCCGAGAACGCTCACTACCGCCCCGGGGGCCGTTGCGCGAGCGACCAGGTCCGCCGCACTGACGACTCTCGGATCGCGCATCCGGTGCGGCGCGAGCGTCGAGAAAACGCCAAAACCATCGACTGCGGCCCAGAGTTGATTCGCTTGTGCGTCGAGTTTCACGTCCATCACAGCGCCTGAGGGGAGCCCCGGGAGCGCTGTCCAGCGCGGAGGCATTCCCAAGATGTGGAAGTCGGTGGCCGCCATAAATACGCCGGCGTCGGTCGCCACGTAAATGGATTTGCTGCCGTAGTCCGCGGTGATTCCATGTGCCGCGTTGGGGAGGTTAGACGTGTAGTCGTCCCAGAAAATGCCGCCATTCTCGGTGCGGACCACGTAGACGGGAGTTTCTCCAGCGGACAGTTGGTGCGGATTCGAGCCAAAGACCGCAAGGGCGACCCGCGGGTCATTTGGGTCAATCCAGAACCCTTCGACCGAGCCGGCAGTGTATCCGTTGTGGCTCCAACTCTGACCGTTGTAGACGCTGATCAATCCATCGCCCATTCCGAGGTAAACGTAGTTTCCCGATTTCGCGATGGCCGTGACTTTCAGGCCGCGCACAGTGGCATAGTTTTGACGTTCCTGGGCATCGGCAAACAGTTCGGTATTGTCAGTCTGGGTCCAAGCGATCTTCTGGCCGGGCTGCCACTCGACCACGCTTCCATCGTTGAGGGCGAGCCGCACGCCGCGATCGCCGGATGGCAAGCTCAGCAGTTTCGACACCGGCAGATTCGGCAAGCCTTGATTCAACCCGCTCCAGGATTTGCCGCCGTCCATCGACCGGAAAACTCCGTTGGCTCCGGCGACCGCGATCTGCTGATCGTCCGTCGGCGATACCGCCAGGTCGGCCAGACCATCGCCCAAAATCGACGAGCCACGGAATCCTGTCAGGTTCTCCCAACTCGCTCCCGCGTTATCCGATCTATAGGCGAATCTGGCGACGGCGTAAATCGTTCCCGATCGCCCGCGTAGGCGTGCCGCGCTTTCTGGCAGCCGGGACGCTATCGGAGGCATAAGATCTGAAGGAATCGCAGCGGCAGACGCCCGCCACGTTTCAAAATCCGACGTCTCGAAAACCCGTCCGGACGCAGTATGGGCCAACAGTGAGCCGCTGGCTGAATACCACAGTCGATCGACGGGACCGGTGGCCAAACCAGCCAGGGAACGGTCGATGGCGGCGTTCCCCAGGTGCCGCCAGTCAGGAAGCGCCTGGGCCAAAACACCCGACGCCATAAGTACTGTGGCAGTCAGGAACCGGGTTGTGGCTTTGCGATACACAGCTTCAGTCCATTGTATACGTTTGAATCGGCGGTTTGTCTCAGAAACTGTTGATTTTCATGGCCCCTAGGTAATAAGATTTCTCCGGGCCCAGACTTGCTTTTGCAATTTTAGTGTTAGACTGATTGGGATGGATTTCAGGTACGCTGAAATCCCAGGAGAGTGGTCTAGCCATGCTAGACATAGGCCGAACAGTCACGGCGAAGGTGTCGCTGCTTTTCGCAGCCGCTTCCGTACTGTGCCTGGGCCAGTTGCCTCCCATTGATTCGGCGAATTACGCCGCTAAAGTGATCGAATTGACCGGCCAGGTTTCCGTTCTCAAGGACACCACGGCATGGGCGCTGCAAACCGGCGATCTGGTTCAGGTTAAACAACTTATCATCACTGGCCCGGACGGACAGGCGCGTTTCCTGGTGTCGGACGGGTCTACTTTCGACGTATATCCGAATTCCCGGGTTGTATTCCGCAAAAATGCCCCCAACTGGAAAGATCTTCTGGACGTGCTGGTGGGACGCGTAAAGGTCCACATCGAGCATCTTTACGGGCCCAATCCGAATCGGGTGTTGACCCCCACAGCGGTCATATCGGTACGTGGTACTACTTTCGACATCTCGGTCGGTGACGACGATGAGACGACCTTGGTCGAGGTCGAAGAAGGTATCGTCGATGTGCGTCATGCTGTGCTCGGTGGAAATACCAGAACTCTGACCACTGGAGAATCCCTACGCATCTACCGTAACGAGCCGCTGGCCTACAGCCGGTTCGATAAGGGCATGATCTGGCAGCGGGCGCTGCGCATGGCAGTCGACGCGGTCAGCACCTGGGAATCAAGAATTCCGCGAGGCGGCGCGATCGGTGGATCGGGCGGCGGCGGGGCTGGCGACACAGGCCACAAACTTCCTCCTCCCCCGCCTCCGCCTCCACCGCCTCCTCCACCTCCGCCGCACTTTGCGTCATCGGGGAATGGGGAACCCGTCTCGCTTGCGACTCACGACGATGCAGTTACGGTTCTGGTCGTCCGTCAGCCGCATGGACGGCTGTATCGTTTTACGCACGCAGTCCTGAAAGTGATGTCGAACTATCTACTGGGCCCCGCGCCCGGCAGCGACGTCATCCGGGCGATTCAGCAAACCAGCCCGGTCCAGTAGACCCGCCCCTCTGGGGCCGTGCGAAACTAGCAGTATGAAGTTCCTTCCGCTGGTCTTTTTCGCTCTTATTGCACGCGGCCAAGGCGTTTCCAACGAATGGGACATCTCGCAAACGCTGGACGCGCTTTCCGCCCAGGCCAAGCGGCTCAAACCGATCCTGGATCAACTGACGCCGCAGGAGTGGGTTTCGAAGGGCGCTCCGCAAACCTACGTCACGCAATGGAAAGGCGCCGAGGATGAGCTCGGTTACCTGGTCAATTCCGCGCAGGCGCTCGAAAAGCAGCCGGAAAAATTGACGCTCGCGTTGGACGCGTACTTCCGTCTGCAATCGCTCGAAATGCGGCTTAATTCCCTGGTCGACGGCGTCAGGAATTATCAGAACCCGGCGGTGGGCGATCTGCTGATCGGCGTGCTGGCGGAAAATTCGTCCAATCGCGATAAGCTGCGCCAGTACATCACCGATCTGGCCAATACGAAGGAGAAGGAGTTCGAGGTGGCCGACAAGGAAGCGCAGCGGTGCCGAGGCGTGATCAGCCGGCAACCCGCGCGGCCGGCCGCTCCCTCTAAAAAGAACCAATGACTGACACTCTCACCTTCACCTGTAACATCTGCGGCGAGCCGTCCGCCGAGATTTGCGTGCATTGCACCAAGGACGCGTGCGAAAATCATCTCTGCGATAAGTGCCACCGGTGCAGCGATTGCTGCCAGTGCGAGCTGCGCAGGACCAGTCAATGAAGCGCATTCTTTTTCTTTTATCTTTTCTCTTAAGTTCCAGCATGCTTTCCGCCGCTCCTAAGATTCTGGTTCACGGCCATCGCGGCGCTCGCGCCATGCGGCCGGAAAACACCCTTCCGGCGTTCGAATACGCGATCGCGGCCGGTGTCGACGTTCTCGAGCTGGACATGGCGGTGACCAAAGATAACGTGATCGTCGTTTCGCACGATCCCTATCTTCATCCGCCGGTGTGCAGCGGCCCGCAAGACAAAGCCACGATTCACGAATTAACTCTGGCGCAAGTTCGCGAATGGGATTGCGGGAAGGTGAAGAATCCTGGCTTCGCCAAGCAGACGCCAATTCCCGGAACGCGCATGCCGACGCTGGACGAGGTGTTCTCGCTGGCGCCGCGCGGCCAATTTCAATTCAACATTGAAACCAAGATTTTTGCCGATCATCCGGAGCTGACGCCTCCGCCGGAGGAGTTCGCACAACTGGTTTTGGCGCTGATCCGCAAGCATCACCTGGAAAAGCGCGTGCTGCTGCAATCCTTCGATTTCCGGACGCTGCGCGCGATGAAGAGGCTAGCGCCGGAGATCGCTTTGGTCGCGCTGTGGGAAGGCGCGGACCGCGATTTCGTGTCCATCGCCCAGGATGCCGGCGCGACCATTGTGTCCCCGGCGTATCGGCTGGTGACGCCCGAAAAAGTCCACGCTGCGCATGCTGCTGGACTTCAAGTGGTCCCGTGGACCGTGAACACTCCGGCCGACTGGGACAAAATGATCGCGGCGCAGGTGGATGCGATCATCTCGGACGATCCCGCGGAGTTGATCGCGTATCTCAAAGCCAAAGGTCTGCGCTAGCGTTTTCTGCGTAACTCTGCGGCTCTCGGCGTCTCTGCGTGAAGCCTTTTCCGACTCACGCAGAGACGCAAAAAAGGCGCAGAGTTACGCAGAACGGATTTCCAGCGCCGCGCGATCCCAATTGCCCAAACGTGCTCCCGCCTCGTAGGTGCGTTGCAGAAAATCATAGAGCGTATCTTCAGGCGATTCCGACCGGCGCACGTCGTCGTACATCAGAAGGAATTCTCCGAGCTGCGCGTTCCAACCGCGCTCCTTCTCGATCCCAGCCGGTGCAGGAACCGCATACGAATAGTACGCCGGCCCGTCGATGCCGCTGCCGCCTGGCCAGAATCCGGCGCTGCACACTTCGTCAGAATACGCTGGACCTGAAATGACGCCTTTGCGCGCCGGCACCGCCCGCCGCCCGGAAAAGCGCGTACACGCCAGATCGAAGCTCCCCCAGAAGAAGTGGACCGGGCTGCATTTGCCGCAGAACTCAGCGCGAAACTTCTGGAATACCTTCGAACTCGTCACTAGGATCTGCCAGTGTCGTCGTGCATACTCGGCGTCGTAGAAACCCGGCGTTTCATCTTGATCGAACGGAATCGGCTGGGGAACTTCCTGTGGCATCGGATTGATTTCGCAATGAACCGCCAAGCTCTCCATCTCCCGCATCACGCCCTTGTAAAACGACGCGACCGTTTCCGCCCGCAGCGGACGCGAAGCCTTCGCGCCCTCGCTGGTCACGATCTCGAGTTCATGCTTTAAAAAGTCGAATTGAATCTCGAAAATCCCGCGCGGATAGGGAATCGGACCGGTGGTCAGACCTCGCGCGTTGACGTACAGAGTGACATGCCACCACTGATTCATTGGAGGACTCAGCTCCATGCGGATCTTGCCCACGATCTGCGACCACATGTGCAGCGTGCGATACGTGTCCTTCCATTCTTCGAGCGGCAGTGCGGGCCAGTTTTCCGGATTCGTCATTTTGCGAGAAACCTCCCGATGGTCTCGTTGAGAAATTTTGCGTCGGCGGGATTGCTGGCCGCTCCCGCCGTGTGTCCCCATAGCGACGGAATTGGAATCAGGAATACTCCAGGGATGAACGCCGCTTCATAGCGCGCGTCACCGATCGGGAAATACAGGTCCGTTTCCGAAGGCATGTAAAGAAATGGAACCTTGATCGACCGCAGCGCGCGCTCTAAGTCGCCACCAAATCCGGGCGTGGTACCCACGTCGTGCTTCTCCCAGGTGCGTGCCTGCAGAATGTAGTCGTTCGCGTCGGCTTTGAAGCGCGTGCGATAGCGGTCCAGCGCCTGCTCGAACGTGGTCCCGGCGGGCATCGTGGATTTCCAGAGTTCCCGCCGCCACCATTCCTGCGAATACAGCCACGCCGCCCAGACTGTGCCGAACGCCTCCAGGCCTTTCTTCGGCGGACTCGTATAATCCCCGCCGTGAAACGTCGGATCCGTCGTCAACGCGCTGATCTGTCCTTCCAGGCGCACGATTCCATGCGGATATGTTTTGGCTGTTCCCGACGTGGCCACAATGCGGTCGGCAAAATCCGGATAACTCACAGCCCATTGAAATGCCTGCTGCGCACCCATCGAAAATCCGATCACCGCCCGCAGGTGCGTGATCCCCAGTTCCTGCGTGAGCAGACGGTGGACGGCTTCGACGTTGTCGCGAATGGTGGTTACGGGAAATCGCGGACCGTGGAATGGCTCCGGCGTATTGCTCGGCGAGGACGAGCTGCCGTTGCCGAAAAGTTCGGTCGCGACCAGGAACAGTTTCGAAGGGTCTAGCGCCCGCTGCTCGCCGGCCGCGTCTCCGGCGCTGCCGATCAGCCACTCATAGCCATGTAGATTTGCCATGTAATGCGAAGGCAACAGCACTGCATTGTCCTTCGCGGCGTTGAGCTGTCCGTAGGTCCCAAACACGATCCGCGCCTGCGGGAGAACCGCCCCACTTTCCGTTTTGAAATTCGCGATCACGAATTCGTGCCGCGTGGCTTGAGGTGGTGAAGGGTTCTGGGCGAAAATCGCGCTGGAGAAAAATACGATAAGGGCAAGCTTCCTCATATCGAAGAAGTTTAGAACAACTTCTTATTGGAACGCGCTGGCGCTTGCCCCACGGAGAAACGGAACGTCCCACGGACCGGTATTGCGGCAGGCTGAAACCTCCAACCGCGCATCGCGGAAATCACGTCGCGCTCCCATTTATCATCCGAGATGAATTCGACGTGGAGATTGACGGGGACGCCGTGTGTATCCACGTCGAACGAAACCACCGCAGTCGCGTTTTCATCACGGCTGGCAGGCGGCGGAAAATCCGGATTCGTAACCACCGGCCGAGAAGCGTCCTGGGCGGCATCGAAATCCGCCCGCGTGAGATGCCAGTCAGTGCGGGCCGTCAGCATCCGGAAATTCACTTCGACGCTGGTCAGTACCGCGACCGGCTTTCCGTCCTTCGTCGCAGGCGCGAAGTGCCATCCCTTAACCGCATCGACCGCCTTTTCATCCAATCCCAGCCCCAGTGAGCGAGCGACGTGAACGTCGCGCAAAGAGCCATCCGCCTCTACGACGAAACCGATTTCCGCGGTGCCTTCCAGGCGCGCCCGCCGGGCTTCCTCGGTGTAGTCGGGCTCGATTTTCTCCAAAACGCGAGGCACCATGACGCCTTCGTCGTGATCGGAGTACACTTTCGGAGCCTGTCCCGCTGCCGCCGTCACAAGAAAAGGAAACAAGAATGTCGCCCGCATGATCTACTAGATCGCTCGGGGTGGTTTGCCGTTCCACCCAAGAATTTTGAATTACTGCGGAATGCAAAGAAAATGCTCAAGGCCGCCGGACCATTTGATTTAGCACTGCTGTGATTCTCATTCGTATCAAGGAGGTGACGGTGTGGGTACCGCTACATTTATCCCTCATTACCTTGAGGGAATCGATTCACGAAACTGGTCGCCATTCTTGTTCGCGTTTGGTTTCACAGCTATGTTTGTATCCCTCACCTTGACCTACGGGTGGATGTTCCTGGAGCCCGCGCCGCTCGCGCTTACCGTCCATCAGGCAAACGGGCTGCTGCGCATCACTTGGAACCGGTTCGCCGCTACCAACGGGGTAAATCTTGAGATCATTGACGGCGCCGAACATGCAGCCATCTTCGTGCACCGGAGTCTAAGTAACGTTACATATCGCGCCCAGACGACCGATGTCGAGGTCCGGTTGGGCGGGTTAAAGCAGCATTCACCGACGGAGATTGCCCGTTGCCTGGTCCGCGGACCGCAATCGACTGCGAGTCTCGCCAAGGAGATGGCGAAAACTCAGGCAGATGCGTTTGCGCTCCGCATGGAACTGCGTCGCCGCGTTCAACGGATCGATGAGATGCAGCGGACGGCGAACCGGCTGCTTGACGTTCCGCCACCGCGTACGAATACGACGCGATGGTGGCGCTGATCAGGTCAGGAAGGATTTGCCGCAGCTACAGTGGCGCTTCGCGTTGGGGTTAACGAACACAAACGCGTTTTCCATCAGGGACTCGGTGTAGTCGAGCGTCATTCCGTCTAGATATTTGTGGCTCTTCGGATCGACAAAGACCTTGATTCCGCCATGTTCGTAAACGCTGTCGGTCGACTTGGGCTGCGGCTCCAGCTTGAACTTGTAGCTCAGCCCGGAACAGCCTCCGCCGACGACGCCCAGGCGCATGCCACCCTCGCACTGGTTTTTGTCGAGCAGCGTGCGAATCCGCGCTGCCGCTTGGGGAGTTACGTCAATCATTTCTTTTCTTCACCGTCATCGCCGATGGCGTTCACCGGACACCCTGCGAGCGCCTCTCTGCATTTTTGATGCTCTTCGGGAGTCGCTGGCTGCCGGTAAACGTAAGCATGGCCGCTTTCATCCATCTTAAAATGGTCTGGAGCCACCCCGACGCAGAAGTCCGAGGCGATGCAGCTTTCGTCCACATAGAAGATTCCAGAGGAGTTTTCAGGCCAGCGCTGGTTTTTGTCAGCCATCCGATCCCATATTAGCGCAATCTTGACTGAAGAGTACAGTTTCGATATTCTGGGATGGAGATGCCCACCGAAGTCGACACTATAGAATCGCTCGCATCGCGCGAGTACCAGTGGGGATTCGTCACTAACATTGGCGAAGACTCCATTCCCGCCGGATTGAACGAAGACATCGTCCGGATCATTTCGGCGAAAAAGCAGGAGCCTGCGTTTATGCTCGAATGGCGCCTGCGTGCGTTCCGCCATTGGCAGACGATGACTGAGCCGACTTGGGCCAACGTTCACTACCCGACCATAGACTATCAAAGTATCGTTTACTACTCCGCGCCAAAGTCGAAGTCCGACGGTCCCAAGAGCCTGGACGAAGTCGATCCGGAGCTGCTGAAAACTTACGACAAACTGGGGATTCCGCTGCGCGAGCGCGAACTGCTGGCAGGCGTCGCCGTGGATGCAGTATTCGACAGCGTTTCGGTGGCGACAACGTTCAAGGCCAAGCTGGCGGAAGAAGGAATCGTCTTCTGCTCGTTCTCCGAGGCGGTTCGCGAATTTCCGGAATTGGTCCAGAAGTATCTCGGCTCGGTGGTCCCCTACACGGACAATTTTTTCGCGACGCTCAATTCCGCAGTGTTCAGCGACGGATCTTTTTGCTACATCCCCAAAGGCGTCCGCTGTCCCATGGAGCTTTCAACGTATTTCCGGATCAACGCCGCGAACACGGGGCAATTCGAGCGGACGCTGATCGTCGCCGATGAGGGCGCTTACGTGAGCTACCTCGAGGGCTGCACGGCTCCCATGCGTGACACGAATCAGTTGCACGCGGCAGTGGTCGAGTTGGTCGCGCTGGATAACGCGCAGATCAAGTATTCGACGGTCCAGAACTGGTATCCAGGCGACAAAGAAGGCAAGGGCGGGATTTACAACTTCGTCACCAAACGCGGAAAATGCCTGGGCGTCAATTCGAAAATTTCGTGGACCCAAGTGGAGACCGGCTCGGCGATCACGTGGAAGTACCCGAGCTGTCTGCTGATGGGCGACAACTCGGTGGGCGAATTTTACTCGGTCGCGCTGACCAACAACTATCAGCAGGCCGACACTGGCACGAAGATGATCCACATCGGCAAGAATACTCGCAGCACCATCGTGTCGAAGGGAATTTCCGCTGGCCATGGACAGAACACGTATCGTGGAGCCGTGAAGATTCTCAAAGGCGCCAGCGGAGCGCGCAACTATTCGCAGTGCGATTCGCTGTTGCTCGGCGATAAGTGCGGCGCGCACACGTTTCCCTATCTTGAAGTGAAGAACACTTCGTCGCAGGTGGAACATGAGGCGTCGACTTCAAAGATCGGCGAAGACCAGATTTTCTACTGCCGTCAGCGCGGGCTGTCGACGGAGGACGCCGTTTCCATGATCGTGAACGGGTTCTGCAAAGAAGTATTTCGCGAACTGCCGATGGAGTTCGCCGTGGAAGCACAAAAATTGCTGGGCGTGAGCCTGGAAGGAAGTGTGGGCTAATGCTCGAAATTCGAAATTTACACGCACGCGTCGCGGGACGCGAGATTCTGAAAGGCCTCGATCTCACCATCAACACCGGAGAGGTCCACGCCATCATGGGTCCGAACGGATCGGGCAAGAGCACGCTCGCCCAGGTTCTTTCCGGCCGCGATCTTTACCAGGTCACTGAAGGAACCGTGACTTTCGACGGCAAGGATCTGCTCGAAATGTCGCCGGAGGATCGCGCGCGCGAAGGCGTCTTCATGGCGTTCCAGTATCCGGTGGAGATTCCAGGCGTCAGCAATCTTTATTTCCTGAAAGCTGCGCTGAACACCATTCGCAAAAATCGCGACCTTCCCGAACTGGACGCGATGGATTTTCTCGCGCTGGTCAAGGAACGCATGAAGCTGATGGACATGGACCAGGCCATGCTCAATCGTGCGGTCAACGCGGGTTTTTCAGGTGGTGAGAAAAAACGCAACGAAATTTTCCAGATGGCCGTACTCGAACCGAAGCTGGCGATTCTGGATGAGACCGACTCCGGGCTCGATATCGACGCGCTGAAGATCGTCGCGAACGGCGTCAACGCGCTGCGGTCGCCGGAACGATCCATGATCGTCGTGACGCACTATCAGCGGTTGCTGAATTACATCGTTCCGGATTTCGTCCACGTGCTTTCCGAGGGACGGATCGTCAAATCGGGCGGCAAGGAATTGGCGCTGGAGCTCGAAGAAAGCGGCTACGTGGGCTACGAAACGGAGACGGCCAATGCCCGTTGAAGAGATCTCGCAGCAGCTTGCGCCCTACCTGGAGGCGTTCGATCGCGTGCCGAAGACTCCATTGCACCAAGCCGCGATGGAGCGCTTCCTCGAACTGGGATTCCCGACATCGCGTGAAGAAGACTGGAAGTTTACGAATCTGGCTCCGTTGACGCGCATGTCGTTCGAGCCGGCGGAACCCGGTGATGCCAAGGTTGCGGCCAAGATCCTGAGCGCGTTGCCGCCGGGTCCTCGCATCGTCTTTCTGAATGGCCGGCGTTTGACCCCGGCTGAACCAAACCGGTCGCTCGAAACTCGCCTCGATTTCCGGAAGCGGCCTTTCGTCGCGCTGAACACTGCGTTTCTTTCGGACCTCGCAACGGTTCATGTCAAAGGAATTCTTGCGGAGCCGGTTCACGTCATCTACATTTCGCTCCCCGGCGGCCGTCCGCGCATGGCGCATCCGCGTAATCTTTTTGTTTTTGAATCCGGGGCGCAGGGATCGGTCATCGAAACCTACGTGGGCGAAAATGTGTACTTCAATAACGCGGTCACCGAAATCATTGCAGGCGAAGGCGCGGTCGTCGAACATGTGAAGCTCCAGCGCGAATCGCTGGACGCGTTTCACATTTCGACCATCCACATCGAGCAGGGTCGAGGATCGGTGGTCACCTCGCGATCCTTCGCGTTGGGCGGGGCGCTGGCGCGAACCGAAATCAACGCGGTCCTCGATGAGGGCTCGGAATGTACGCTGAACGGCCTGTATGCCGTCGACGGACACCGGCATGTGGATACACGCACTGTGATCGATCACGCCAAGCCGCACGCGACCAGTCATGAGCTGTATAAAGGCATCCTGAACGACCGTTCCAGCGCTGTCTTCAACGGAAAGATCATCGTCCGAAAAGACGCCCAGAAGACCGACGCGAAGCAGACTAACAAGAACCTGGTGCTTTCCGAGGACGCGACCATCAACACCAAGCCGCAGCTCGAAATTTTCGCAGACGACGTGCGATGCACGCATGGCGCCACTGTCGGCCAGCTCGATTCCGATTCGATTTTCTATCTGCGCTCGCGCGGAATCGGCGAGCAAGCCGCTCGTGCCATGCTGATTGAAGCGTTCACGCGCGAAATCGCCGATGGCATCAAGTCCCAAGCGTTTCGCGATTACGTGGAGAGCTTGTTATGACCACCGCCACGAAAGCCTTCAACGCCGCCGCGGTCCGGGAAGACTTCCCGATTCTTCATCAGACCGTGCACGGCCATCCCTTGGTCTACCTGGACAACGCCGCTAGCGCCCAGAAGCCCCGCGCCGTTATCGATGCGATCAGCCAGTTTTATTCCAGCGACTATTCGAACATTCATCGAGGAGTACACTCGCTCAGCGAACGTTCCACGCGGCGCTACGAAGAAGCGCGCATCAAAATTCAACACTTCATCAACGCCCCTAGTCCCCGCGAGATAATTTTCGTTCGCGGAACCACTGAGGCGATCAATCTGGTCGCGCAGACATTTGGACGCAAGAACGTCGGCCGCGGCGACGAAATCCTGATTACAGCACTCGAGCATCATTCGAACATCGTGCCGTGGCAGATGCTGTGCGAAGAAACCGGCGCGAACCTGCGGATCATTCCCGTCGACGATCGCGGCGACATCGGCGATTTTGAAGTGACCGATCGCACGAAACTCATCGCGGTCGCCCATATTTCGAACGTGCTCGGCACCATCCTTCCCGTCCGCGAAATCGTCCGGCGAGCCAACGGCGTGCCCGTGCTGGTGGACGGAGCGCAAGCCGTGCCGCACATGAAAGTGGATGTGCAGGAACTCGGCTGCGATTTTTACGCGTTCTCGAGTCATAAGCTTTACGGACCTACCGGTCTCGGTGTGTTGTACGGAAAAGCCGAGCTGCTCGAAAAGATGCCTCCGTATCAGGGCGGCGGCGACATGATCGCCTCGGTAACGTTCGAAAAGACCACCTACAACACGCTCCCGTTCAAGTTCGAGGCGGGAACTCCCGACATTGCGGGTGTGATCGGACTGGCGGCGGCCATCGAATACGTTGAGGAACTCGGGATCGAAAACATCGCTGCATATGAAATGGAGCTGTTGGACTACGCGACGCGCGCGCTCTCCAAGGTCGAAGGCTTGCGCATCATCGGTACCGCGAAGCACAAAGCCGCCACGATTTCTTTTGTCATGCAAGGAATTCATCCCCACGACGTCGGCACCATTCTGGACCGCCAAGGGATCGCGGTCCGCACCGGCCATCATTGCGCGCAGCCGTTGATGGACCGTTTCGGCGTGCCCGCTACCACGCGCGCATCGCTCGCTTTTTACAATACGCGCGAAGAGATCGACGCGCTGGTTCGCGGGCTCGCCAAAGTGAAGGAGATTTTCGATTGATCGACGATCTGTATCAGGAAATCATTCTCGATCATTCGAAGAAGCCGCGGAACTTCGGACCTCTTGAAAATGCCAGCGCGCACGCCGAGGGATTCAATCCACTGTGCGGCGACCGGTTGACGCTCGAATTGAAGCTCGACGGCGACACTGTCCAGGACGCCCGCTTTCGAGGCGCAGGCTGTGCGATCTCGGTCGCTTCGGCATCGTTGATGACCGAGGCGCTTAAGGGCAAAACGCGCGAACAGGCGGAGCAGATGTTCCAGCGGTTCCATCAGTTACTCACCACAGACGCCCCGCAACCCGAGGATTTGGGCAAACTTGCCGTTTTCTCCGGCGTTCGCGAATATCCCATGCGTGTAAAATGCGCGACCCTCGCATGGCACACGCTGCATGCGGCCCTTCAAAACCAGGAAAAGGTCTCCACCGAATGAACGAACTCGAGACCCACCAGCTTGAAACCCAAGTGATGAAAGCAATGCGCACAGTGTACGATCCGGAGATCCCGGTCAACATCTACGACCTCGGCCTTATTTACGGGTTACAGGTCAATGACGCGGGCGTGGCGCACATCAAGATGACGCTCACCGCGCCCAGCTGCCCGGTCGCCGGCATTTTGCCAGGACAAGTGGAAGCCAAGGTGCGCGAAGTTCCCGGCATCACCGATGTGAAACTCGAACTGGTGTGGGATCCGCCATGGGATCGCAACAAGATGTCCGATGCTGCGAAGCTGGAGCTGGGGTTCGACCTCGGATTCGAAGTCGTGAACGTGACGAAGCTGGTGAAATGAAACTTACTGCCCACGAAGAATACGGATTCCGGTGCCTGGTGCAGATCGGGCGGCGGGGATCGCTGACCATTCCCGAAATCGGCGATGCCGAAGGGATTTCCCAGGCCTACGCCGCGAAACTTCTTCGCACGCTGCGGCAGGCGGGATTCATCACCAGCGCGCGCGGCAAAGCCGGCGGATACTCACTGGCCCGGCCGGCGGAACGGATCGTCGTCGGCGAAGTGCTCAACGCTCTTGGCGGAAAAATGTTCGATACCCATTTCTGCGAAAGCCACGCGGGCCAGGCGCACGTCTGCTCGCACACTTCGGATTGCTCCATCCGCACACTGTGGCGGCGCGTCCAAGGGGCGCTCGATGAAGTGCTCGGAAAGACCACCCTTCAGGATCTGCTGCGAACCGAGGAGCAGATGACCGGTTGGTTCGATCTGCCCCATTCGCAAATAGACGCAATTCCACGCTAATTCAAGATCCGAGCCGTGACCAAAGGGAGCGGTTCATCGCGCGATGCCGGTTGCCGTTGAGCGACAATAGTCAATTCCATGATGAATTTTCCAGAGTTGTATATTGACGGCCGCTGGCAGGCATCGGCGGGCACCAAAAAGATCGACGTTCTTTCAGCCTCCACGGAAGAAGTGATCGGATCCATTCCCGAAGGTACGCCGGAGGACGTGAATCGCGCCGTGGACGCCGCCCGCCGCGCTTTCGAAAAGTGGAGTGAGACGGCGCGCGAGGAACGAGCTCAATGGCTCGAAAAGATCGCAGCCGCCCTCAAGGAACGTACCGAGCAGATCGCCCGGACCATCGCCATGGAGGTCGGCTCGCCCATCTCGATCGCGACGTCGATTCAAGCCGGACTACCGGTCGCCGTCACGTCGGGCTATGCCAACCTATTGCGCGAAGCCAAGCTGGAGCATGAAATCGGCAACTCGCTAGTGGTTCGCGAAGCCGTGGGTGTCGCGGGCGCGATCACGCCATGGAACTATCCACTGCATCAGATCATGGCGAAGGTCGCTCCGGCGCTGGCCGCGGGATGCACCGTCGTGCTGAAGCCCAGCGAACTCGCGCCGCTGAATGCGATGTTGCTGGCCGAAGCGTGCATCGCGATCGGCTTGCCTCCGGGCGTGCTGAACATCGTCACCGGATATGGACCCGTAGTCGGCGAAGCGATCGCGTCGCATCCACAAGTCGACATGGTCAGCTTTACCGGTTCCGTTCGCGCGGGTAAACGCGTCGCCGCGCTCGCAGCGGAGTCCATCAAACGCGTGACGCTCGAACTCGGCGGAAAATCCGCCTGCGTGATCCTTGACGACGCGCCATTTGAAAAGGCGATCCCCGCCGGTGCGCGCAACGCCATGCTCAACTCCGGACAGACCTGTTCGGCGTGGACGCGCATGCTGGTTCCACGCGCACGCCAGCAGGACGCCATCGATCTGGCAATGAAAGCAGTGAGCGGCCTCACGCTCGGCGATCCGCTCGATACCGCGACGCGCCTGGGCCCGCTCATCTCTTCGAATCAGCGCCAGCGAGTCGAAGGATATATCACCAAAGGAAAGGCCGAAGGCGCTCGATTGGTCACCGGAGGCGTGCGGCCGGCTGCATTTTCGAAAGGCTACTACGTCGAAGCGACAGTTTTCGCCGACGTGAAATCTCCCATGACCATCGCGCAGGAAGAAATTTTCGGTCCTGTGCTTTCGATTCTTCCTTACGATACCGAAGACGAAGCCGTTCGCATCGCCAACGACACGATTTACGGACTGGCCGGCGGAGTCTGGTCGGGCGATGCCGAACGCGCCATGCGCGTGGCTCGGAAGATGCGCACTGGTCAGGTGGACGTAAACGGCGGACGCTATAATCCGCTGGCGCCCTTCGGCGGATACAAACAATCCGGCGTAGGCCGCGAGCTCGGCGTCTACGGCTTGGAGGAATATCTGCAAGTGAAGTCCATCGCGCGTTAATGTTCCAGACCATTCAAGGCCGCCGAATCGAATATGAGCTCATTCGCGGCCAGCAGCCCGCACTCGTCATGGTCTTCCTTCACGAAGGCCTCGGCTCGGTTGCGATGTGGAAAGACTTTCCGGCACGTTGTGCTCAAGCCGCCGGCTGCGACGCGCTGGTTTATTCGCGGTACGGGTACGGACAGTCCGATTCAATTAACGAGCCGCGCGGCGTCGAATACATGCACGACGAAGCGTTGAAGACTCTTCCAGAGTTGCTCGCCAAGCTGGATATTGAACGGCCCATTTTGTTCGGCCACAGCGACGGCGCGTCTGTCGCGCTGATCCACGCGGGCCGGCACGCGGTCGCAGGGGTCGCGGTTCTGGCGCCGCATTTATTTGTGGAAGACATCGCGCTCGATGGCATCCGCTCCATCCGGAGCGCATACGAAGCTGGTGATCTAAAAGCCCGGCTCGCGCGCTATCACGCCGATCCCGATTCGGCCTTTTGGGGATGGCACGATATCTGGCTTCATCCGGATTTTCGAGCCTGGAACATCCAGGACTACGTCGACAGGATCCAATCGCCCGTCCTCGGGATTCAAGGAATTGACGACGAGTACGGAACCATGGAGCATCTCGACCGTATTCCTGGCGCTGAGCTCCTGAAGCTCGAAAATTGCCGCCATTCCCCGCATCGCGACCAGCCGGAGGCCGTCATCGCGGCGACCGCACGCTTCGTCCAAGGCCTGAATAAGCCAAACGGCAAAGAGACGCGACCTACTCCCGGTCCCTAAAATAGAAGTATCAGGAGTATTTGGCTGTGTGGATCGTCAAAATTGCGCTGGAGAGGCCGTATACGTTCATTGTGCTCGCGCTTTTGATCCTGCTCATTAGTCCCCTTGTTATCCTGCGTACTCCAACGGACATCTTTCCGAACGTCAATATTCCGATTGTCGCGGCGCTCTTTAACTACACCGGATTGAGCTCGGAGGAGATGGAAGCTCGCATCACCACGCAATTCGAGCGGAACCTCACCACGTCGGTCAACGACATGGAACACATCGAGTCCCAGACCGTGAATGGACGCGCGATCATCAAAATTTTCTTCCATCCGCGCGTGAAAATCGAGATGGCGGTCGCGCAGGTGACTGCTGTCGGCCAGTCGAGCCTTCGGCAAATGCCGCCGGGGACGATCCCGCCCAACGTCCTGGTGTACAACGCATCCAGCGTACCGATTCTACAACTGGCGCTTTCCGGCCCGGGACTCAACGAGCAACAGCTGTTCGACTTCGCCACGCAACAGATCCGCACGTCGCTCGCAACCGTCCAGGGCGCGGCGATTCCTTATCCTTATGGCGGCAAGCAGCGCCAGATCATGGTGGACATTCGTCCGGATCAGCTTCAGGCCAAAGGACTCGCGCCCGCGGATGTGGTGGCCGCGCTCGGACAGCAGAACCTGATTCTTCCCGCCGGTACCTCGAAAATCGGCCAGTTCGAATACGACGTGGACATGAACAGCAGCCCGAAGCAAGTTCAGGAGATGAACGATCTCCCCATTAAGGCGGTGCGTAACACCACGATCTACATCCGCGACGTGGCTCACGTGCGGGACGGATTTTCTCCGCAAACCAATATCGTGCGCCGCGACGGCCTGCGTGGCGTTTTGTTGTCGGTTCTCAAGGTCGGGCAAGCCTCCACGCTCGATATCGTGGCGCAGGTGCACGCAGCGCTCCCGCGAATCAGCGCCACACTTCCTCCGGAGCTGAAGATCGACCCGATCGGAGATCAATCGCTATTCGTCAGGGCGGCCGTGAATGGAGTGGTTCGGGAAGCCATCCTCGCCGCCTGCCTGACCGCTGCCATGATTCTCCTGTTCCTGGGAAGCTGGCGCAGCACTCTGATTATTGCGGTATCCATCCCGCTGTCAATTCTCACGTCCATCTGCGTGCTGAGCGCTCTGGGCGAGACCATCAATATCATGACGCTGGGCGGCCTGGCGCTGGCGGTTGGAATCCTGGTGGACGATGCTACCGTCACCATCGAGAATATCGACCGTAATTTCGATCAGGGTAAAGGTCTGCATGAAGGGATTCTGGATGGCGCGGCGCAAATCGCCGTCCCCGCCCTGGTCTCCACGCTGTGCATCTGCATCGTGTTCCTGCCGATGTTCTTCCTGACGGGCGTCGCGCGGTATCTGTTTGTTCCGCTCGCCGAGGCGGTGGTGTTCGCGATGCTCGCCTCTTACGTGCTTTCACGAACGCTGGTTCCGACGCTTGCCATGTACATGCTGAAGGGCGGTGGGCACCATCGCGCCGCGCCGGCCGCATGGAACCTGGCCTCACGATTCCAGCGCGCCTTCGAGCGCGGCTTTGAAAAACTCCGTGATGGATACCGCACCATGCTGGAGACCTGCATCCGCCATCGGCGCATGTTCCTTCCGGTGTTTCTGGGTGTCTGTGCTGCGGTGTTCCTGCTGGTGCCCTGGCTGGGACAGGATTTCTTCCCGGCCACCGACGCGGGCCGCTTCAATCTTCATTTCCGCGTCAAGACCGCGACGCGCATCGAAGAAACCGCACGCACCGGTGATCTGGTGGAAGCGGCCATCCGGCGCATCGTGCCGCCGCGCGAGCTGGTCAGCATCATCGACAACATAGGGTTGCCGTACAGCTCTTTCAACATGACTTACAGCAACTCCGCGCCCATCGGCACCATGGATGCCGACGTTCAGGTGACGCTCGCGCCCGAACATCGTCCCACCGACGATTACGTTCGCGAGCTCCGCGCGCGATTGCCCCGCGAATTTCCCGGCGTTTCGTTCTACTTCATTCCCGCCGATATGGTGAGTCAGATCCTTAATTTCGGTCTGCCTGCGCCCATCGACGTGCAGGTGAGCGGGCCGAACTTCGAAGGCAATCATAGTTTCGCCGCCAGTCTGGTGGAGCAGCTCAGAACCGTTCCCGGCGCCACCGACCTGCGCGTGCATCAGGTGTTCGATCAGCCCAAGCTGCACATCTTCGTCGATCGAACCAAAGCCGAAGAGAGCGGGTTCACGCAGCTCGATGTTGCCAGCAATATGCTGATCTCTCTCAGTGGAAGTTTTCAGACCACGCCCGAATTCTGGCTCGATCCGAAGAATGGGGTGACCTATAGCATGGTCACGCAAGCGCCGCAATTCACGCTGACTTCGATCAAAGATCTGGAAAACATCCCCATCTCCGGGTCGAAATCGACCAGGCCGGAGATTTTGGGGGACGTCGCAAGCACCTCACGCGGCGCCGGTATGGCGGTGGTCTCCCACTACGACATTCAGCGTGTGATCGACATCTTCGGCGCAGTGCAGGATCGCGATCTGGGCGCAGTGGCTACCGACGTCCGCCGCATCGTCGACGCGAATCGCAATAAGCTTCCGCGCGGATCGCAGATGACGATCCGCGGCCAGATCGAGACCATGCAAAGTTCTTTCCAGGGCCTGCTCGGCGGGCTGGCACTCGCCATCGTCCTGGTCTACCTTCTGATCGTCGTCAATTACCAGTCGTGGCTGGATCCGTTCATCATCATCACGGCGTTACCGGCCGCGCTCGCTGGGATCGTAATGTTCCTGTTCGTTTCCCATACGACGCTCAGTGTTCCGGCGTTGATGGGAGCCATCATGAGCGTCGGCGTCGCCACGGCGAACAGCATTCTCGTGGTCAGCTTTGCCAAGGAGCGGCTGGCAGAAGGCGACGCACCGTCCGATGCCGCCGCCGAGGCAGGATTCGTCCGCTTCCGTCCGGTGCTGATGACCGCGCTCGCTATGATCATCGGGATGGTCCCCATGGCTCTTGGGTTCGGTGAAGGCGGCGAGCAGAACGCTCCGCTGGGCCGGGCCGTGATCGGCGGACTGATGTTCGCCACCATTGCTACTCTATTCTTTGTACCCACAGTGTTCAGCCTTCTGCACCGGCGGAGGCAAAACGCATAACTCAGATGAAGCGATCATTCAAATTGACACTGATCTCCTTGCTTGTGATCGTGCTCGCAGGCTTCGTGGTAGTGCGCGGAATCAACTCGCGCATCAAGGCCGCGGGGATCGTAAAACAGGAGACGCTCGACCTGGCGATCCCCAGTGTCGCCGTGATTCACGCCAAAGTCGGCGGGATGAAAGACGAAATCGTGCTGCCCGGCAATATGCAGGCGTTCACCGATGCGCCGATTTACGCGCGTACCAGCGGTTATCTAAAGAAGTGGTACTCCGATATCGGGCAGCACGTGAAGACCGGCCAGTTGCTGGCGGAAATCGAGTCGCCTGAGATCGATCAACAATTGCAACAATCCCGCGCCGATCTCGCCACCGCCGAGGCGAACCTGAAGCTTTCCGAAACCACGGCGTCGCGCTATCAGGCGCTCCTGAAACTGGAGTCAATCTCACGCCAGGAAACCGATCAGGCCGTGAGCGATCTGGAAGCGAAGAAGACCATCGTCACGTCGTCGCGCGCCAATGTGAACCGGCTGGAGCAAATGGTCTCGTTCGAAAAAGTGATCGCGCCTTTCGACGGAGTAATTACCGCGCGAAATACGGATACAGGTGCGCTCGTGAATGCCGGCAACGGCGGCGCGGCGCAGGAGCTGTTTCATCTCGCGGCCACGGACAGGCTGCGTGTCTTCATCAGTGTCCCGCAGAGCTATTCGCGGTCGGCTACTCCGGGCGTCATCGCGGATCTCACGCTGACCGAGTTTCCCGGACGGCGCTTCGCGGGAAAGATCGCCAGGACCGCTCAATCCATCGACGCCGCCACGCGCACCTTACTTACCGAAGTTGACATCGATAACATAGCGGGAACTCTGCTCCCGGGAGCGTACGTCCAGGTTCACTTGAGGCTCCCATCCGGATTCGCGGCGCTGGTGCTGCCCGTGACCGCGCTGATCTTCCGCTCCGAAGGCATGCAGGTCGCCGTCGTCCGCGACGGCAAAGTCGAGCTGGTTACCGTCACTCTAGGCCGCGATTTCGGAACCGAGGTCGAGGTGACCAGCGGCATCACCGCACAGGACGCCGTGGTGGTCAACCCGCCCGACTCACTCGCGGCGGGCGCGCAGGTTCGCCTCGAGCCCGCCCAGGGCGAGCGTTAACGCCAGTATCCGCGATAGTAGGCGCCCCGATAATACCGCGGTCCCACCCAGACTCGGGCATACGGCGGACGCGCCCAATAACGCGGTCCAACCCAGGCATAGCCAGGACCCGGCGCGGGCGCGGCATAAACGACCACCGGCGGCGGCGCGATCGGCACTCCGATTCCGACTCCAAATGCAAAGCGTGGTCCCGCGAACAGCGAGCTACCTGCCAGTAACAAAGTCCCAATCAGCTTTTTCATGACCTTCATCCTCCTGCGCCATCGCAATGCAAGTCACGCGCCGCAGGGAAATGATTGAAAAATCGCGGCAAGCGCGGAAATGCGATGGCCGCACTCCACCGCGAGTGGTGGTTTTCGGCCAGCCGCGTGCGCCGAAGATTAATTCGTTTCAACTTACGAGAATCAACCGCGCCACTCCGGGTTACAGAGTCAGGAGCGGGTTAATGAAGCAGCTATTCGCAGCCCTGATCTTCACGCTGATCGCGTTCGTCGCGCTTTCGGGAGCAGCGCCGAATTCGAGCGGCCCGTCGCCGCTCGAGCGCGTGGAAGAACAGATCGCCGAATGCATCCACCTGCACTAAGTGTGGAGCGAGCTTTCCGGAACGGATCCGCACCCCGGACAGCTTGCCGCGACGGTCGGCGCTATCCAATCTCAGACACTGAGCCTCGATCACAGGGAGCGGTCGATGCTGAATCATTCACAGTCTCTCAAGCTTGCTCGATACTTCGCCGCTCCGAAAATGATCTAAACCACGCTGCGGATCATTCCGCCGTCGACTTGCAATGTCGCACCCGTGATATACGACGCAGCGTCGGAAAGCAGAAACACCGCAGCGGCGGCGAACTCTGACGCGTCGCCATAGCGGCCCAGCGGAATCGTCGCCGCCATCTTCTGCTGTTGTTCCTCGATCGAAATGCCCGCCCGCTTGCTGTTGGCTTCATCCAGCTCGCGCAGGCGATCCGTATCGACGCGCCCCGGGACCAGTTGATTCACGCGGACCTTCTTCGCTGCCAGCTCGATCGCCAGTGTCTTGGCGAGCGAAGAGACCGCCCCGCGCAGAATGTTCGACAGCGCCAGGTTGGCGATCGGTTCTTTGATGGACGACGAAGTTGGCAGCACGATCGCGCCGCCTCCGCGCATCGCCATCGACGGCACTGCGAGCCGGATCATCCGGACCGCGCTCATCAGCAACAGTTCGAAAGCGCGCTGCCACGCTGCGTCGTCGAACGAAAGCGTCGCGCCCGGAGGTGGGCCGCCCGAATTGGTGTACAGAAGATCAATTCCTTCAAACCGGTCCAGCGTCGCCTGATGCCAATGTGCAATGTCCTTCGCCGATTGCACATCGCACGCCACCGCCAGCACCGTGCCGCCGGTGTCTTTCTGAATTCGCTGCGCTGCGACCGAGATCGCTTCCGCGTCGCGCGATGACATGGAAACCAGGGCTCCTTCGGCGGCCAGCGCGCGTGCCACCGCGAACCCCAGCCCGCGGCTCGCGCCCGCCACCATCGCGACTCTTCCTTCTAAACCGAGCTGCATGCCGCGCTCTCCTTCACCCAGTTCATCACGCGATCCAAAGCGGCCAGCGTAGTCGCGTCTAGCTTTGCCCCGGGCGCGCGGATCGCGGCACTCTTCAACGCTCCGCGCCGCTTGAGCACTTCCTTGCGAATTGCCTGTCCGATCCCTTCCTGAAACTCGAATCGCATGAGCGGGACGCTGCGATAAAAAACGTCCGCAGCGTGATCGACCTTGCCACTGCGGTACGCCTTGACGATCTCCACCAGAATTTCCGGGAAAGCGAAGCCGGTCATGGCGCCAGTCGCACCGGCCATCAGTTCTTCCAGCAGGAAGACTCCACCGAGCCCGCCAAAAATGCGCACTTCGACGTCCTTCGTCGCCTCGAGAATGCGCGAGGTCTTGAACGGAGTCGGCGGATCTTCCAACTTGATGGTCCGCGCGCGCGGATTTTCGCGGGCAATGCGAGCCAACAGCGCGGGCTCCATGGTGAATCCCGAAATCGGCGGAAAATCCTGCACCACGATCTCGATATCCACCGCTTCGGCCACCGCCGCGAAGTGCCGCACCACCGCTTCGGAATTTAGCTTCGCCATCCGCGGCGGACTGATCATGACTGCCGACGCGCCCGCATTCTTCGCATGGCGCGTGTATTCGATGCACAAATGCAGTCCGTCTGCGCTAGTCCCCGCGACTACGGGGACCCGTCCGTTGACGTGGTCGACCACCGTTGCGAGCACCGTCTGCCGCTCTGCTTCCGTAAGTCTCGCAACTTCGCCCGTGACGCCCAAGGCCGTAAGTCCACTGACGCCGTTCGCGATGAACAGATCCACCACGCGCCGCATGCTTTCGAGATCCAGCGACCCGTCGTCATGAAACGGCGTCGGCAGTACCGAATAAACTCCTTCTAACTTCACAGCCTCTCTCCTTTTTGTGGGGCAGGCTTGCAGCCTGCGCGCCGGTTTGTAACCGGCGCAACGTCAGGGCGGACTTCAAGTCCGCCGCAGGCTACAAGCCTGCCCCACCTACAGCACCGCTGTCTCCTCAATTAGCCTGCCCTCCGCGAACCGCGCATAATCGAGCAGCTTCGCATCGATCATGTCGGTTGTGCCCTTCAGAATCAGATCCGCCATGATCTTTCCAGTCGCCGGCGAATGCATCACTCCGTGTCCGCTGAATCCAGTCGCGACAAAAAAACCAGGAGCTGCCGCGCCCAGGATCGGATGATGATCCGGCGTCATCTCATACAATCCCGCCCACGCACGCGACGGATTCACTTCCGCTTCTTCCAGCACCGGAAAACGATGTACTCCGCGCGTCAGAATCTTTTCGATGAATGCGCGATCGAAATTGGTGTTGAAGCTCGATTTCTCTTCCGGATCGTTCCACGCCATCAGCAAGCCGAGCCCTTCGGGCCGGAAATGAAAGCCAGTGGTCATGTCGATGGTCATCGGCGCGGCGTGCGAGATCTTGTCGAACGGCTCCGTTGGCACCAGCATCCGTCGCAGCGGTTCCACGGGCAGATCGATCCCGACCAGTTTCCCGACTTGCGCCGACCATGCCCCTACCGCGCACACCACGGTTCGCGTTTCGATGCTTCCATGACTCGAGCGCACTGTGAACAGCCCGCAGCCGTGATCGATCGCCGTCACTTCCGCCTCGCGAATCACCGTTGCGCCTTGATCGACTGCGCGCAACGTGAATCCGGTCATGACGCTGTAGGGATCGACGAAGCCGTCGGTCGAGCAGAACGTTCCGCCGATAATATCGTCGGCAAGAACCTGCGGCACCATCTTGACGATGTCCTCGGTGGTCACGATCTGCACCGTCTTCAGCCCCGCCGCGACCTGCTTCTCATAGTTCGCACGCAGATAATTCATGTGACGCGGCTCGGTCGCCATGAAAAGGTAGCCGTGCGATCGATACCCCGACGGATGCCCCAGCGCCTGCTCGAAATCGCGAAAAAAGGGAATCGAAAACAGCGACATGCGAATGCTCGCGTCAGTCGAAAACTGCGCGCGCACCCCACCCATGCTCTTTCCGGTGGAACCCTTTCCTTGATGGCTTTCCCGTTCCAGAATAACCACGTCGCGGCATCCGGCCTTGGTGAGCTGATAAGCAATGCTCGACCCGACAATGCCGCCTCCAATGATGACGACGTCTGCGGTGGGACTCACTTCCCATCAGTTTAGCGTGGCGGACGGCACTTCTACTGTTGACGCGAGGTGTAGAACGATCCTCCGTTATTGAGGAGATGCTGCTTCAATCCCGACGCGCGAGATGATTGCTCAACCAGTTCGTCAATTGCAGGGACATGTTCTGCATCTCCACATCCATCAGCTCCAACTCGCTCCTGAAATATCTGTAGGCCAAGAATGCTGGTATCGCGACAAGAAGTCCCAACGCGGTTGGTATGAGCGATTCCGAGAGCCTTTCTGTATATGCCGCCATGAGGGCGGAACGCTCTCCGTCGACGCCTTGGAAGGAACTTACCATACCGATAAGGGTGCCGCCTAACCCAACCAACGGCGCGATGGATGCGATTGTCGCGAGACTATTCAGGCCGCGCTTCATATCTTGATGGACAGCCATGGCGGATCGGTCTGAAGCTCGCTTCGCGCCTTCGATCACCTGCAGATTAGAGAGCGGCATCGCGGCTCCTTCTGTTGACACCGAGTAGGTAGACTTGGTTCCGTAGAGTTGCTTACTTCTTCACCCCGAACACCGGTGGACCTTCAGGAACCGCCTCGCCATCCGCTCTAGGATCGGAACCCGCGAAATTCACTCCAGTCGCGATTCGTTCCACGGCCTGGCCACGGCCCATCGAGCCGGAATACACGCCGCGTAGTGTGATCTTATGACCCATCGCGGTCAACTCATCGCGGACCTTCGCCGACACGCGCGACTCGATCTGCACGTCGCAACCCGAAAAAGTTCCCTTGGTAAACCGAGCCGCTTCGAGTGCGGCCTGGATGTTCATACCATGGTCGACGACGTTCGCCACGAACTGCGCGTGCGCCTGCGCCTGGTTCCAGCCGCCCATGATGCCGAAGCCGATATGGGTCTGGTCCTTCTCCATGAACGCCGGGATGATGGTGTGCAGCGGACGCTTGCGGGGGCCGATGGTGTTGGGTTCGTTTGGTAGTAAAGTAAAAAGTCCGCCGCGGTTGTGCAGCGCGAAACCAGTGCCCGGCGCGACCATGCCCGTCCCAAAACCGCTGTAATTACTTTGGATTAGCGAAACGATGTTGCCGTCCTTGTCGATCGCCGACATGTAGATGGTGTCGTTGCCCTGGGTGGTGCGGTCGCTGAGTTCGGCGGGGATGGGGGCGCAGTTCGCCTGTCCGGCGTTAATGAGTTTCGCTCGATCTTCGCCCAGGCCTTTCGACTTGAGCCAGTCCGCCGGAACCTTGCTCGAGCGGGGATCGCCCACGTATTTCAGCATGTCGCTATAAGCGAGTTTCTTGGCCTCGATCATCACGTGCAGCGATTTCGCGGTGTTGTGGCCGTACTCCGCGATGGGGAACTTTTCCATGATGTTCAACATTTCCAACGCGGCGATGCCTTGCGTGTTGGGCGGAATCTCGTAGACCTTCCAGCCGCGATAAGTTGTCGAAATCGGCTCAACCCACTCGGGCTGAAATTCGGCGAGATCGGCCAGGGTCATCACGTTGCCCTGCTCTTTGAGAAAGCTGATGAGTTTTTGTGCGAGCGCTCCTTTGTAGAATCCATCGCGACCTTTGGCGGCGACGACGGTTTTGAGAGACTCGGCCAGCGCGGGATTTCTGAAGATCTCGCCGACCTCGGGAGCCTTGCCGCCGGGCATGTAGGTATCTTTGAATCCGGGCTGTGTGATCAGACGGCGCGTGGAGCCGGCCCAATCTCCGCCGATCAGTTCGGTGACGGGATAGCCGTTTTCGGCGTAGTAGATGGCCGGCGCGAGCACTTTGTCGAAGTTCATGGTCCCGAACTTGTCGTGCAGCGCTTGCCATCCAGCGACCGCACCGGGCACGGTGACGCGATGGACTCCGAGCTTGGCCGCTTCGGTAATGCCGCGTTGCTTGAGCACGTCGAGCGTCAGCGCGGCTGGAGTCCAGCCACTCGAATTGAGCCCGTAGAGCTTTCCAGTCTTGGCTTCATAGATGATGGCGAAGAGATCGCCGCCCATGCCGTTCATCGCGGGCTCCACGACGCCAAGCGTAGCGTTGGCGGCGATGGCGGCGTCGATCGCGTTGCCGCCGGCCTCCAGGATTTTCGCGCCGGCTTGCGATGCCAGCGTCTGGCTGGTGGAGACGATTCCGAACTTCGTCATCACCATGGACCGCGCCTGATCGCGTCCGGAGGGCGTGGTGGTGTTATCGTCCTGGGCGAACGCGGTGAGCGTGAAAATCAGCGACATTACTGTCATATGGGCTTTCATTGAGTGTTCCTCCCGATGCGGAAACAAGCCATTTCAGATGCGTTGCGAACCAGCAGCAGACCATTGTCGATGGCAGGAATGTTCCACGTCCGGCCTTCGATGGCTTTGAATCGCGCGATTTCCTGGTGCGCTTCTGGGGTGGCGCGCACCAAAACCACTTCCCCATCCTCGGTCAATACAATAATGTAGCCGCCGGCGAGCAGGATTTGCCCGTAGCCGTAGCGGCCGCCCTTCCATTTCACATCGCCCGTCTTCGGATCGATGCAAGCGAGGATCTGTTCGTCAAGGCCGTAGACGTAGCCCTGATACAAAACAGAAGAGTTGAATTTGTTCTTGAGGCGAATGTTCTTCCAGATTTCTTTCGCGCCGGCGTCCGTGATTTCAAGCAGAGCAGCGCCGGGACCCTGGCTGGACGAGAGCAAGACATGCGTATCGTCGATCACAACCGGTTGGGAGCAGTTCATTCCCATTTGCGCGGGGAACGGATATTCCCACAGAAGCTTGCCGTCCTCGGGCGCGATGCCGACGGCGCGCTGGGCGCTGATCCAGACCAGTTGGCGGCGTCCGCCGAGCGTGGCGAGGATCGGTGAAGTGTAGGCGACTTCGTCGCTGAGCGATTGCCAGATGGGATCGCCGGTGAGCTTGTTGTAGGCGACAATACTCTTTCCCGACCCGCCGGGTGTGACGATGACTTTCTCGTCGACAATCAACGGCGATCCCGACATGGCCCAATGTATGTTCGACGATCCATTGTCGTTCAGAATGTTTTTGAACCATTTTGATTTGCCGGTCCTTGCGTTAAGGCAATAGAAGTCGCCATTCGCACCGAGCGAATAGAGCAAACCTTCGTGATACACGGGCGTTGCACGCGGGCCGGGGCCGCCCAGCATCTCTTCAAACGACGCGGGATTAGCCAACGTCCAAATCTCGCGGCCGGTTTGAGGATCGTACGCGGCGATCGTTTCTTTATCGCGGCGCTGTTCGATGGTATAGGCGCGGCCTTCTCCGAAAGTGAACGACGCATAGCCGCCGCCGATGGGTTGTTTCCACAACATGGGCAAGGGCCATTGTGTATTGATCTCACTTTGTGCGTAAACACCGTCGCGATGAGGGCCGCGGAAATCGGTCCAGTATGCGACGGGGATCACTTTTACGGCGGTCGTGGGTACTATCACGGCAACTGGAGCCGGCTCGGGTGCAGGTGGCTCGGGGTCCTGCTTTTGTTTCGCGCGGTTTTCTTCGATGGCTGCGTCGTGGCGCTGGCGTTCGCGGAACGAAACGCCCATGATGCGCGTGGCGCCACCGTCCCAAATGACGCGCATGCCATAGACGTAGAACAGTTCGACGACGGCGATCGCCAGGACGGCGACGGTGGTGGCGAGCTTTCCAAGGACTCGATAATCTTTGCGCATCCAAAGAAGGATAAGGCCGAACGGCGGGAACAGAATGATCGCGAGCCAAAGTGCCGGGCGGCTGCGGAGCATAGGAGTAATGTACCCGATTTCACGCAGAGACGCAGAGCATTCGCAAAGGACGCAGAGACTCAGAGGTAGAACAGGCTGAGTCGAGGGAGGGCGGCGGATTCAAGTAGGCGGCGTTCAAGGAACTGTTTTTCGAGCATCGCGAGCTGGTCGGCGGTCATTTTTCCACGATATGGTTTCAAGTCGCGATCGAGGGTGCGGCGGGCTTCGAAGAGCGCCTGGTCTGATGCAGAGGAACGCAAACGCGCGATCAGCTTTTCTTCGACCGCGGTGAGGCGCTGTTCGAGCTGTTCCAGATCCGAGTAGAGGGCGGCTAGATCGAGCGCTTCGAGCGCTACGGCAAGATCGTCGTGACCCGCTTTGTGCAGCGTGGCAGCGTTCCTGGTGACGAACTGGCGGACGTCATCGAGCGCGAACGGCGGTTTCACTTCTTTACGCGAGACCGGCGCCGCATTCGCCATCGCTTGTGCCTCCGCGGCGATCGCTTGCGTGCAATACGCCACGGAGTTGACGGCTTGAGTTCTGGCGCGAAGAGGCTTGGCACGCCATTTTTCAAACGCGGCGTCGATGCCGCGCAGCACGGCTTCGAGCGGGATTCCGGCGTTTTTCCAGGTTTCGATAAGCGCCCAATCGAGGGGCGATAACAGAAACAGATGCGTGCCCCGGGCGCGCTGGAAATGCGTCTCGATTTCGGTGAAGTAATTGAAGTAGCTATCGGCCACGAATGACTAACTCTTATTTCGATCCCATATCATTCGCAGACCTTCCAGAGTCAGATCTTCGTCGTGGATCTTCACCAGCCGGGATCCCTGTACGATGAGCGATCCTTGGCCGCCGGTCGCGATGGCCTTGGTCTGAGGGCCGAGCTCCGCGATGACGCGCTCGACGATTCCGTCGATCATTCCGATGAAACCGTAGTACAGTCCGGAGGTGATGCTTCCGACGGTGTTCGATCCGATCAGCTTTTCGGGCTCGCGAAAATCGACCATGGGCAGACGGGCGGTGCGGGCGAACAGGCCTTGGATGGACATGCCGATCCCGGGGCAGATGATGCCTCCGAGGAATTCGGCGTTGGATGACACGATGTCGAAATTAATGGTGGTTCCCAGATCGACGGAGACGCAGGGGCCGCCGTATTTGTAGAACGCCGCGACACTGTTCACCAAGCGATCGGCACCCACTTCGCGCGGGCTGTCATAGCGCACGGCGATGCCGAGATCGATCGCGTAATTGACGAACATCGGCTGTCGCTGGAAATATTTCTCGGCCATCGCCGTAAGCGGCTGATCGACAGCGGGGACGACGCTCGAAATGACCACGCCGTGGACGGCGGCGAGATCCAGCGAGGACAACGAAAACAGGTTCCGCATCAGGATGCCCCATTCGTCGGCGGTCTGTTCGCGGATGGTGCGGAGACGCCAGCGGCCGATGAGTTTTTCGCCTTGAAACGCGCCGATGGTGATGTTGGTGTTGCCTGCGTCGAGCGCCAGGAGCATAAATTTAGACTGGTCGAACTCCTCCGGCGAGGATGGTCGTTTCCTTTCCGCTGTCTTCGCGCACTACCAGGAATCCCGATGGATCGAGACCGCAGGTGGTTCCCTCAATGATCGCGCCGTTCTGTTCGACACGCACGCGGCGTCCTTGGGCATAGCTGGACGCGCGGGAGAACATGTCGAGAATCGCGGAGGTTCCCCGCTCCATAAGAACTCTGGACGAAGCGTCGACGGCGTGGATCAGCGCAACCAGAAGGTCCTCGCGCGAAACACCGCGCTTGCCTTCGAGACGGAGCGAGGTGGCAAGAGGCTCGATCTCCGCCGGAAACAGCGTGTGGTTCACGTTGATTCCGATTCCAGCGACTACCGCGCCGCCTTCGAGCTGCGCCAGAATGCCCGCGCATTTCCTGCCGTTGAGCATGACGTCGTTGGGCCAGCGCAAGTCCGCGGCAAGCCCGGTCAATTCAGCGATGGCCTCCTGGGTGGCGAGTCCCAGCGCCAGCATGATCGCGGGAAGCCGGCTCGCACCGACCCCGAATCGAAGAACAATGGAGACGTAGAGGCCCGCTTCCGCCTCGGAGTGCCAGACGTGGCCGTGGCGGCCGATGCCAGCGACCTGCCCGTCGGCGCCGACCACGGTCCCGGAAGGACATCCGTCGCGGGCGAGCGCGGCGGCCAGCGTCATGGTGGAGCTGACGCTGGGAAACCAGTCGATGTGGCGATCCGGCAATCGGCCTCGAACCGACGCCAAATCAAAGGGCATAGATGCCACAGTTTATATCGACAGCGGGGGCGGAGTGGGTGATGGCGCCGGAAGAAATAAAATCTGGACGAGCCTGGGCGTAAGCGCGAACATTTTCGAGCGTGATGCCGCCCGAGATTTCAGTTTCGGCACGCCGGGCGATGAATGCAATTTCGCTCGCCGCCTGATCGGGCGTCATGTTGTCCAGCAGCAGGCGCTGAACGCCGCAGGTGAGAGCGTCTTCGATTTCGGTTCGCGTGCGGACTTCGATCTCGATGGGTTTGCCTGCGGATCGGGCGCGCTCGATCGCAGTACGGACGCCGCCAGCCAGACGAATATGGTTGTTCTTGATGAGAATCGCGTCGTAGAGACCGATGCGATGATTCACCACTCCGCCCGCCGCGGCGGCCATCTTTTCGAGGAGGCGGAGACCGGGTGTGGTTTTTCGCGTGTCGAGAATTCGGACGCCGGTGCCTTCGACGGCGGCGACGAATTTTGCGGCGAGCGTCGCGACGCCGGAAAGACGCTGGAGGAAATTGAGGGACACGCGCTCGCGGGATAGCAAGGTTCGCGCGGAAGCCCGGACGTGGGCAATCTGCTCACCAACGAGCACCCGATCGCCGGAGTGTTTCTGAAGCGAAGGAGGGTCGAAAAGGATGGTCAGGAGTTCGACTCCGGCAAGCACGATGTCTTGCTTCGCGACAAACCGGGCTTCGGCTTGGAGATCGGCGGGAATGCAGGCGGCAGTGGTGAGGTCGCCCGAGCCAAGATCTTCGGCGAGCGCTTGCTCGATGGCGCGCTTGACGTCGGGATGGCTGGCTTCGAAGATCATTCGCCAAGTGTCGCGCGGTTCTTGGCAAGCTGTGCTTCGTATTCGGCGAGTTTGGCGCGCATAGTTTCCACGACTGCGGCGGGGGCTTTGGTCGCGAAATCCGAATTGAGTTGACGCCTGGAATTCGCAATCACTTTTTCGAGCTGCTCGATCTCTTTTTCCAGACGTTCCCCCTGGCCGGCGACTTCGGGCATCTCCAGCTGCAGGTCGAAGTCCGGCGTGGTTCGCACGGCGCCTTGCAGCTTGGGCGCGGCGTGATGACGCAATTGGATCTGCACGTTGGCAAGTTTTTCGATGGCCTGTGCATGGGTGCGCGCCACGTCGAAGGCGTGATTCGACGAATACAGCACGCCGGAGAGAATTTGCTTCTTGTCCACTTTGTGATCCGCGCGCAAGGAACGCGCCGCCGTGATGATTTCTTGAAGGATCGCCATATCGCGTTGCGCATGCGCGTCCACGAAGGCGGCATCGAATTTCGGATAGGCCGCGAGAGCGATGGAATTTCCGGGGCGTTGCAAGCGCTGCCAGAGTTCTTCCGTAAGAAACGGCATCAGCGGGTGAAGCAGCCGCAGCGAGGTTTCGTAGATGTCGATCAAGTACGCAGGATTGCCGGCGAACTCATGAAGCTTTTGCAGCTCCAGATACCAGTCGCAGAAATCGTCCCAGAAGAAATGCCACATCGCGTCGGCGGCTTCGTGATAACGATGCTGTTCGAACGCGCGATTCGCGACCTCGGCGACGGCATTGAGGCGATGGCGAATCCAACGATCTTCGAGAGACTGCGCGATGGGCTGCTCGTCGGTTTGCTGGGTAAGGTCAACGCGGCTGAAGATCAGCCGTGAAGCGTTCCAGATCTTATTCGCGAAGGAGCGCGTACTGGCGATGCGATCTTCGCTCAAGGCGATGTCGTTTCCCGGGGCCGCGCTGACCAGCAGAGCGAAGCGCACGGCGTCGGTTCCATATTTTTCGTTGATCACCAAAGGATCTATGGTGTTGCCCTTGGTTTTCGACATCTTCTGCCGCTCGGCGTCGCGCACCAGGCCGTGGATGTGAACCTGGCGAAACGGGACTTCGCCGGTCATCTCAATGCCGAGCATGATCATGCGCGCGGCCCAGAAGAAAATAATGTCGAAGCCGGTGACCAGAAGAGTGGTCGGATAGAATGCCTCGAAATCGGCTGTCTTATCCGGCCATCCCAGCGTCGAAAACGGCCACAATCCGGAACTGAACCACGTATCGAGAACGTCGGTGTCCTGCGTGATGGTGGTCATGCCGCAGTGCGCGCATTTGTCGGGATCTTCGCGCGAGACGGTGATTTTTCCGCAGGTCGAGCAGTGCCATGCGGGAACGCGATGGCCCCACCAGAGCTGGCGGGAAATGCACCAGTCGCGGATGTTTTCCATCCAGTTGAGATAGGTCTTCTCCCAGTTGTCGGGGATGAATTCGATCTTCTTGGGCGTGTCCTTGACTGCGCGGATGGCGGGCTCGGCCAGCGGTTTCATCTTCGCCCACCACTGAAGAGACACGAGTGGTTCGACAATGGTCCGGCAGCGCTGGCATTTTCGCAGGCTGAGTTTGTAGGGCTCGATCTTTTCGAGCAGGCCGAGTTTTTCCAACTCAGCGACGACTTGTTTACGCGCTTCGAATCGATCGAGTCTGGCGAAAGAGCCGGCTGCATCGGTCATCTTGGCGCTTTCGTCGATCACTTTAATGCTGGGGAGGTTGTGACGCTTGCCGGCTTCGAAATCGTTGAGGTCGTGCGCGGGTGTGATTTTCACGGCGCCCGCGCCGAAGCCGAGCTCGGCCATGTCGTCGAGGATGATCGGAATGGCGCGATTCATCAACGGCAACTGCGCGGTCTTGCCGGCGAGCTCGGCGGCGCGCGGATCTTTCGGATTGATGGCGACCGCGGTATCGCCGAGCATGGTCTCCGGCCTCGTCGTAGCAACGACAAGGGGAGTTGAGCTTCCGTTGACCGGATAGCGGATGTACCAGAGATGACCGTCACTCTCCTCGGGAATCGCTTCGAGATCGGAGAGCGCGGTCTGGCATCCAGGGCACCAGTTGACCATGTACTCGCCGCGGTAGATGAGACCTTTTTCGTACAGACGCACGAAGGTTTCGCGCACGGCGCGCGACAGGCCAGGGTCGAGGGTGAAACGGAGACGCTGCCAATCGACGCTGTCGCCGGCTCGCTTCATCTGCTCGAGAATGCGTCCGCCGTACTGCTCCTTCCATTGCCAGACGCGCGCCTCGAACTTTTCGCGGCCGAGGTCGTGCTTGGTCAAGCCTTCGGTTTTGAGTTGCCGCTCGACCATGATTTGCGTCGAGATTCCGGCGTGATCGGTGCCCGGGAGCCACAGCGTGTTGATGCCTCGCATGCGCTGCCAGCGGACCTGCGCGTCGATGATGGAATGCTCGAACATGTGGCCGATGTGGAGCGCGCCGGTGACGTTGGGAGGCGGGATCACGAGCGAAAAATAAGGCTGGCCGGGGCTAGCTTCCGCGTGGAACAGGTTCTGCTCCACCCACCACTCGGCCCAATGCGGCTCGAAGCGCTGGGGCTCGTAGACTTTGTCTAAAGCGCTGCTGGGATCAATTTCCATGGGGGAAATACAATTTTAGCAGGAGCTACTTCAGTTCGACGATGGTTGAACCGGAGCCGCCTTCTTCGGGCGGAGCGATATAAAATTTTTCGACGTGCGGATTCTCTTTGAGCAGGTCCGCGATCGCTCGCTTCAGGATTCCCATCCCATGGCCGTGAATGATTCGGACGCGCTCCACCTGAGCGAGTGCGGCGCTGTCGAGGAGTTTGTCTACTTGCTCGACCGCCGCTTCGGCGCGCTGGCCGACGATGTTGATTTCGCGAAACGATCCGGTGAAGCTGGGGCCTTGCTGGAAACTAACGGCAGGTCGCGCCGTCGTGCCCGAAGGCGGCAGAATTTCTTCCACGTCCGAGGAAGAGACTTGCATCTTAAGGAATCCAGCGTCGACTTCGATCAGGTCGCCCGCGAGCAAACGGCGGATGGTCGCGGGCTGACGGATTCCTTTGAGCCGCACGCGCGCGCCTTCTTCGAGTTTCAACTTGGGCGCTGCGCTTGGCGGTGGAGGCGCGATGGATTCGACGGCTTCCTGATATTCGCGTTTGATTTTGGCGACCTTGGCGCGAGCCTTCTGACTCAGCTCGCCTATGGTTTCCTGGGCGCGCCGCTCGAACTCCTCCGCAAGGTGCGCGGCCTTCTGCTCTACGTCGCGGATTTTTGCTGCGTGGCGGCGCTCCCACGTGAGTTCCAGCGACTGCTCGCGTGTTTCGAGTTGTTGGCGAAGATCGGTGAGTTCGGAACGCTCGGCTTCCAGGGCGTCGAGACGCGCGTGCAGGTTCGCCAGGAATTGGGAAACATCGCGCTCGGTGGACGTCATGCGGGCGCGGGCGGCTTCGATCAGCGACGGATCGAGCCCCAAACGGCTGGCGATATCGAGACCGGCGGATTTTCCGGGCGCGCCCAGGCGCAGAACATAAGTCGGGTCCAGTGTTTCGTCATTGAATCCCATGGATCCGTTACGAACGCCGGGAGTTGATGCGCCGTAAACCTTCATCGCCGTCAAGTGGGTGGAGGCTAGAGTAAACGCTCCGCTGCGCTGGAACGCTTCGAGAACCGCAACTCCGAGCGCGCCGCCTTCTTCCGGATCGGTAGCGCGTCCCAGCTCGTCGATCAGCACCAGTGAGTTTGGCGTGGCGTGTTCAAGCATGGAGCGCAACGTCATAATATGCGCCGAAAAGGAACTGAGGCTCTCCTGCAGCGATTGATGATCGCCGATGTCGGCGAGGACATCGTCGACCAAGGGAAATTCCGCGTCGACCGCAGGAACCGGCAAACCGGCAAGCGTCATCAGCGCCAGCAATCCAACCGTCTTCAACGCGACCGTCTTGCCGCCGGTGTTGGGACCGCTGATGAGCAGCGTCCGTTCCTTCTCGTCGAGCGCGAGCGATACTGGCACGACCTTTTTCCGGTGGCGGCGCAAAATGTCTTCAAGCAACGGATGACGCGCGTCGCGCAAGATCAAGCGGCGGGGACCGGGCGGGCTCAGGCGAGGGACCGTGCAATGAAAATCGATGGCGAATGCAGCCTTGGCGAACAGCAGTTCCAGCTCGCCGAGCGCCCCGGCAGTGGACGTAATCTCGACTGCGTGCGCGCGCAGACGCGACGTGAATTCGCGCAGTATGCGATGCACCTCACGCAGCTCTTCTTCGTGAAGACGAACCAGCTCGTTATTGAGATCAATGGTTTCAAGCGGCTCGACGAATAGAGTGTGGCCGCTGCCGCTGGCTCCATGGATGACGCCGTCGACGCGTCGCTCGCGGCCGGTGACCACGGGGACCACAAACCGATCGTTGCGGATGGTGACGAAATCTTCCTGCAGCGTGCCGTCTTCGTGATGCGCGCGCAGGAATCGTTCGAGCGATTCCTGAATAGAATGGCGCTGCCGCTCGCAATCGCGGCGCAGGCGAGCCAGGGCGACGCTGGCGTGATCGGCTACGGTGCCGTCGGGAAGGATCTTTCCGCGCAAGTCGTTGACGATCTCGCGGAGGTCGGCGATCGCGGAAGCGAGCCGGCCCAGGCGCGGAAACCGCTCGCGCGCGAACAACAGAATAGATCGGGCTTCCGCGGCCAAATCGAGCAGCCGCATAAGATCGTAGATTTCCTGCGATTCGAGCGTCGCTCCTTCAATGCGAAGGCGGGCGACGGCGGGTCCAGGATCGGCGACATCGTCGAATCGCACGCGAACTGCCGCGCCGCGTGCCGCCGGTTGCGGCTGCGACGTCGCGCGAAGATATTCGATGGCTTCGGAGGTGTCGGCGAGAGTGGCTTCGATCGCGGCGCGGTCCGAGGATGGCGCGACGCGCTCCATTTCCATGCGGCCCAGCGGGCTCCGCAGGAAGCGGGCGACCACGGCGCGAAGCGCTTCGAATTCAAGAACGGTTTCTGCGTGCATGAAACGCCTTTTCGATCACCGCCAAGGTTCCTTCCGTCAGTTGACGCTCCCGCAGCGACCGGCGGCGGACCCACTCAACGCGGCTGACGTCGTCGCCGGCGCGAAGCTCACCACCGGCCACCTTACAGATATAGTCGATGAGCACGTAATGATATTCGGGTTGACCTGAATCGTCGCGCATAATACGTTCGAAAATCTCGAAAATCGAAACGGGTGTAGCGCGCAATCCCGTTTCTTCCAGGATTTCGCGCTGCACGGCTGCTTCGAGGCGCTCGCCGGTTTCCACCAGACCCCCTGGCAGCGACCAATAACCCTTCAACGGCTGGCGTCCGCGTTCCACTAAGAGAATCGAATCCCGCCGGAAAATCAGAGCGCCGACACCCAGCAGCGGATGTTTCGGATACCGCCGGCTAATTCTGCGTGGGTTGATGTTGCGAGGATCCCTTCACTCCGATTCTCACACGGTAGACCGTGGTTCGTGCGGTGATGAACAGCGTTTCGAGATCAGGATCTCCGAACGCGAGGTTTGAAGGTGTCTCCGCTAATTCGAGTTGCCCCAGCAACTGACCCTGGGGAGAGTACACCACGAGGGTTTTCGCAGCAACCCAGAGATTTCCTTTTTCGTCGGTCCGAATCCCGTCCGGCACGCCGTCGATTTTGTCGACCACCACACGCTCGCCTGTTCCGGCGCCGTTACGATCCAGATCGTAGGCGCGAATCAAGCGGGCGTCGGAGTCGGTGACGTAAAGAATCCGGCCGTTCGGGGAAAGCGCTACACCGTTCGGCCGCGTCTTGCTTTTCGCCAGCGCTTCCAGTTCGCCTTTTGGCGTGATGTGAAAGACGCCGTAGAAATCCAGTTCGCGATGATCCTGCTGTTCGCCGAATGCCGGATCCGTGAAATAGACCTGACCGTCGCGCCGCACCGCGATGTCGTTGGGAGCGTTGAAACGCTTGCCCTCGAACTTGGATGCCAAAACATCGACCTTGCCGTTCGTCTTGTTGGCATGAGACGTGCGCGTGACGCGGCGCTCCCGGAATTCGCACGTGTAGAGGCGACCCTGGGCGTCGTAAGCATTGCCGATGGGCCCCCCAGGCACTTCGCTCGATTCCGATTCGCCCTTGCCCGGAAAGAATTTGTGGAGTTTGTTGGTCACCGTGTCACTGAATAGCAGGAATCCTTCGGTAGACCACGCCGGGCCCTCGGCATATCGTAAGCCGACTGCGACCCGTTCCACTTTGATGTTGGAAAAATCTTGCGCGGCCGCGGTCCCCACAAAAAGAGCCGCGGCCGCAAAGGCAGTTTTAGAAGTACAGCTTCGCACCTAACTGAATGATACGCGGATCGCGGTACCCCGTGATCTGGCCGAACAGAGCGTTGGTATTGGTGGTGGATCCGAAAGCGCTGGGATTGGTGTGATTGAAAACATTGGAGGCTTCGCCGCGCAACTGGAAGCGAAACCGTTCGCGGAACACCAGGTTCTTGGACGCGGCCATGTTCCAGTTTTCGTAGCCAGGTCCGCGCAGCACGCCGCGTCCCTCATTTCCGGGGTGATGCACACCCGCCGCGACGCTGGGGAAGCACGCGGTGTTGAACCACGACAGACGCGAACTGGTGACGCCGGCATAGGGATCGCAGGTCAGATCGGGACGGGCGCTGGCCGCACCGGGGAGAATTCCCAGCGCTGCGGGATCGACGCCAGTTGTAGTGACGGTGAAAGGAAGACCGGTACTGTAATTCGCGAAAGCCGAAAGCGCCCAGCCGCCAAGAATTTTCCCTGTGATTCCCTGTTGCGACTTCATGAATGGCAGGGCGTAGATCACGTTGGCGCTGAAGATGTGGCGGCGATCGAACTGCGCCGGTCCGTATTCACCTTCGTGGAAGTTGTACAAGTTCTGCGGCGCACTGGAACGATCGGTCTGGTTGTCGGTCAGGTTCTTCGACCAGGTGTAGGAAAAATTCACCTGCGAATCGCCCTGGAACCGCTTCTGGCCGCTTAACTGGAGCGAATGATAGTTCGAGTCGAACCACGGCTCGATCTGGTTGATCGAGCTATATCCAGTGTAGGGGCGAAGCAGATTCAGAATGGGCGTGTTGGCGCTGCTGATGTTGGTGGATGTCGGAAACAGCCCGGACGTGTACGCGAGACCCGGTAGGACGCTGTTCAGGTCGACGATTCCCAGCAGATGGGTTCCTTTGGTCCCGACATAGGCGACGTTGACGATTGTGTCCTTCATCACCTGACGTTGGACTTCAAGACTCCACTGCTGCGTGTAGGGCGTTTTGAAATCGAACGGAGTGCCGTGGATGATTTTCGGCGAATTACTGACCGTCGCGGTGCCTGAGGTCGGGTTGTCCAGGCTCACGTTGGGGATCGATGCCGAGTTTACAAACGGCGGATTGGCAAAAATGTTTTGTTCGAAAGTGCCGTACAGCGTGGCATCGTAGAAAATTCCATACCCGCCGCGGATTGCAGTCTTTCCGTTCTTGAAAGGATCCCACGCGAATCCGAAACGCGGCCCCAGGTTGTTCAGGCTTTCGTTCGAGACCTTATCGCCGAACGGCGAATTCTGACCGCCCACGATGATCCCGTTCAAGTAGGATTGAGCGGCAATCGTCGCGAGCAATCCGCCGGAGTTCAATTGCGGAACGTTGGCGCGATTGAATGTCGCCGGGTCGAAATTGGTCAGCTCTTTCTTGGCGTCGATCGGTTGGCGGTACATCGAGTAGCGGACGCCAATGTTAATCGTAAAATTCGACTTGATACGCCAGTCGTCTTGTGCGTACAGCTCCCATTGCTGGGCGCGGATGTCCGGCGTTACGTCTTCGGACGCCTGACTGAAGGTGGACGAGTTGCCCAGCAGGAAGTTCGCGAATGCCTGCTCATATTGCGTCGCCGGCGCGGCGAAAGAGGCCGGCGTAAATGCAAAGGTCCCCTGATTGCCGCTGCCCGCGTTTTCTGTCTTTTGATAATGGTTGTACGTGAATCCCGCCTTGATTGTGTGGGCACCGTGTACCTTCGTCATGTTGTCGAAGATATTGTGATTCCGGTTGAAATCGCGATACGGCCCGAAACCGGAAATGCTGGTTCCCGAGGCGAAGGTCAGCAACGGCACCAACGATAGCGTAACGGGAAATGGAAGGGTCGCCTTGATGTCGGGTGAGGCAGACGGATTGATCAAACCCACCGGATCGCTAGTAATCGCGCCGTAGGAGAAATTGTAGCCCCCTTCGTTCAGCCATGTTGGACTGAAGGTGGACGTGCCTCGAAACACCCAACTGTGACCGGGCGCATTGGTGCTGGTGATACCGACGCCCGGAACCGGCCCGCCGTTTCCAAACAAGCCTTGCGGCTCCGTAGTCGGGATGCTGTCCCGCAGATAACGTCCCGAAATCTGGAGCTTCGGGCTGAAGACGTGATCGACCTTGTAGAGCTCTTGTTCGAAGTTGTACACATTCCGGAATAGCGACGTAACCGTGTTGGTGGAGCCAGAGAGCGGCAGCTTGGAAAAAATGTCCTTGATATATTCGCGCGCCACCGGATCGATGTTGGTGATCTGCGACGCCGTCTGTGCGCACGCGTTTCCGCTGAACTGGACGCAGACGGCGTGCGGGAAGGTCCCGCTCAGCTCGCCCGTCGTGGGCAGAATGGCGGTTCCCGTGGCGTAAGTGATCACTCTGCGAAATTCCTGCGACACGAAGAAGAAGGTCTGGTTCCGGTCCCGTTTTCGCGAATTGTAGACGTGTGGAATCACCACCGGACCGCCGACGGTCCACCCGAAGTTGTTGTAGTGCAGGGGAGCGACGCGAGACTTGCCGTCCGTGCCCAGATTCTGGCTGGTGGCGTTCGCGAAGAAGTTATTCGCGGCGAAGTCGCTGTTTCGAACGAACTCGTACACGTCGCCGTGCAAATCCTTGGTGCCGGACCGCGTGACTACGCTGATCTGGGCACCCCCGGCACGTCCCAATTCAGCGGAGTAGCCGCTGCGAAGCACCTTGAATTCTTCAATCGCATCGATGCTGGGCGTGTTCAGTAAGGTCTGGTTGGAGCCTCGATCGACGTTGTCCGCGCCGTCCACCAACCATGCGTTCATCGAATTGCGGGCGCCATTGATGGAAAATGGAATAGTCGCGGTCGAGCCGGAGGGAAGCGAGACGCCTACATAGAGTTGATCGGAAGAGGCGGAACTGACTCCGGGCATCATCCCGACCAACTGCTCGTAATTTCGTGTGATCAGCGCCAGCTCGCGGATCTGCGTGCCGTTGATGGTGGTGCTTTGTTCCGCCGATTGCAACGCGACCTGCTGCGTGATCCCGGATTCGACAGTGACCTCCTGCCGTACATCGCCGATTTCCAGTTTCGCGTTGACGGTCAGCTTGTCGTTGACGTTCAGCGTGATATTGGTTTGCGTGGACTTTTTGAAGCCCTGCGCCTCGACGGTGATCGCATACTTGCCGACGTCCAGCAGCGCGGCGACGTAGTTTCCGTCGCTATCGGAAACCGCAGTCCGAGCCACCGAGTTCCGGTCGGTGTTGGTGATCGTGATTTTCGCTCCGGGCACACCGGCGCCGGTAGGATCGAGCACCGTACCGACGATCGATCCCGTAATGTCCTGTCCTAAGCACGCCCATGGAAGAGCAAGCAGCGCTGCCGCAATAGTGGATTTCATAAGCCTCCCTAAGATGCTCCTAGCGTACACCAATCCTTGGGCTGGTTACAGATCCGTTACACCGTCAGGTGGATGTGAAATCGATGGCTGCGGTGCCATTCGGAGCCGGAGTACAATGGTCAATCACAACATCAACTTTAGAAGGAAAAATATGAGGCTTTGGTCGAGACTGACTCTTGCGGTCGCGGTTCTAACGGGGGTATGGCTGGTCGGCTTCACTTTGACGGCTCCGCGGGCTGCCGCGCAGCAGGGGAAACAGAAGGCGGAGGAGGTTTTCAAGAACATCCAGGTCCTGAAGGGGATTCCCGTTGACGATTTCATGGGAACCATGGGAATCATGTCGGCCGCAGTGGGCTATGACTGTTCGGAATGCCATATCGGCGCCGGCACCGACAAAGTCGATTGGGCCGCCGACAGCCAGAAGAAGATCGTCGCTCGCAAGATGGTGACGATGGTGGCCGCGATCAATAAGGACAACTTTTCGGGACGCCAGATGGTGACCTGCTGGAGCTGCCATCATGGCCGCGACCGCCCAGCGACCACGCCGGCGATGGAAACGGTGTACGGCCCAGGGTCCCAGGAAATGGACGATGTGCTGGTCCAGATGCCCGGGCAGCCGAGCGCCGATCAGATTCTCGACAAGTATATTCAGGCGATCGGCGGAGCACAGAAGCTGGCCGGTCTGAAGAGCTACGTCGCGACCGGCACCAGCGTGGGGTTCGGCGGTTTCGGCGGCGGGGGGCAGGTCCACATCTACGCGAAATTCCCGGATCAGCGCACCACGCTCATTGAGTTTAAGGACGCTCCCGGCCGCGGAAACGAAGTCCGCGCCTATAACGGCAAAGAGGGGTGGATCAAGACACCGCTCGCTGTGTTGACGGATTACGAGCTGACCGGAGGCGAACTGGATGGGGAAAGGCTGGACGCACAACTCGGGTTTCCCGGTCAGATCAAGCAAGTGCTGACTAATTTACGAGTCAGTTTGCCGGTCACCATCAGCGATCTCCCCGGACCATCCAGCCAGACCTCGAAAGAGTCGAAGGCGGGAGTAGTGCAAGATCGCTTGGTCAATGTCGTTCAGGGAACCGGTCCGCGGAACATTCTGGCAACCTTGTACTTCGACCAGGAGTCGGGCCTGCTGTTGCGGGTGGTGCGCTACGCCAGGACGCCGATCGGCCGGGTTCCCACGCAAGTGGACTACTCCGACTATCGCGACGTCGGCGGAATCAAGATACCGTATCACATGACCTTCGCGTGGCTGGACGGGCGGGACGCGATCCAGTTGACCGACGTGCAGACGAATGTGTCAATCGATGCTGCGAAGTTCGGTAGGCCGGCCTCGTCGAAATAGCTAGAGCGTAAGAAGAGCCCGCTCAAAGGCCGGATCAGGGCTTATTCCTGCTCCGCGTAGTCCAGGTCTGCCTGGGGTAACTTGTCACTGTCCCGGGCACACCACACGTACAGGCAGGGCAGCAGGAAAATACTCATCAGCAGTACCGCCATCAGCCCGCCCACGATCACGATGGCAAAGGGTCGCTGCGAGTCGGAGCCGATTCCGTGCGAGGTGGCCGCCGGAACCAGCCCCAGCGAGGCCACCAGCATGGTCATCAGAATCGGCCGAAAGCGCAGGATCGCCCCGTTCTTTGCCGCGTCGAATATCGAATTCCCGCGCGACCGTAGTTGATTGATATATTCCACCATGATGACCCCGGTTTGCACCGAAACGCCGAACAGCGCCAGGAATCCGACTCCCGACGACACGCTGAAGTTCGTGCCCGTCAGGAACAGTGCGACGATGCCTCCAATCGGAGCCATGGCCACCGTAACCAGAATCAGGCTGGCCCACTTCATCGATCCGAACATGGAATAAAGGATCATGAAAATCACCAGCAAGGTGAGTGGAATGATGATCGCCAGACGGCGTTGCGCTCGCTGCTGGCTCGCATACTCGCCGGCCCAATCGATGTGGTACCCCGTGGGCATCTTCACCTGCTGTCCCACTCTCTGCATGGCTTCCTGAACGGCGCTGCCCAGGTCGCGGCCGCGGACGCCATACTTGATGGCGATGTAGCGCTGATTTCCCTCGCGGGAAACGACCGACGCGCCGTCGGCGACTCCGATATTACAGAGCTGTGCGAGTGCGACGCGTTCTCCGGAAGGAGACAGCAGTCGAATACTCTCGATCGCCTCCCTGGTGTCGCGATAGTTAGGCAGATAGCGCATCACCAGGTCATAACGTTGCTCGCCTTGCAGAACCTGGGTGAGGGAGTTGCCGCCGACCGCGGTCTGAATCGCATCCTGTACATCCGCGACGTTAATCTGATAGCGTGCGGCCGCCTTGCGATCGACGGTGAAATTCAGATTAGGCTGTCCCAGGACGCGAAGGAGTCCCAGGTCCTGAATCCCGCTTACCGTGCGCATGACGTTGACAATCTGATCGCCCGTATTCTCGAGCGCCCTCAGATCGTCGCCGTAAACCTTGATGGCCAACTCGCCCTTTACGCCGCTGACCGCTTCTTCCATATTGTCGGAGATGGGCTGGGAGAAGCTCCAGATGACGCCGGGGATCTTTTGCAGTTCGCGGCTCATCGCGCCGATGAGTTCTTCTTTGTCTTCGTGGAATACCGGACGCCATTGCTCCTTCGGTTTCAGATCGACAAAGTATTCGGTATTGAAGAAACCAGTGGTGTCCGTTCCGTCGTCGGGTCGCCCCACCTGGCTGGTGGTTACGGTGACTTCGGGGAACGCCGCGAGGACCACGCGGGCCTGATTCGCCAGCCGGATCCCTTCACTTGGTCCGGTGCTCGTCGCCAGAGTGCCGCGCACCCAGATGGCGCCTTCGTCCAGATGCGGTAGAAATTCGGAGCCCAGGGTGCGGGCGAGCAGATACGCGCCCGCCAAGCTCAGAAGCGCGAGGCTCAGCGTGGCCCAGCGCCAGCGGATGGCGAGGTCCAAGGTCCAGCCATAGCTGCGTGTCAGAAAACCCATGAGCGGGTTGTGCCACTCACGGGTACCCTTCGGAAAGACGAAGCTCGCCAGCACTGGACTGACCAACATCGAGAACAGCAGACCGCCCAGAAGAGCGAATGCCACGGTCCAGGCCATGGGCTTGAACAACCGGCCCTCCACAGCTTGCAGCGTGAAAATGGGCAAGTACGCGACGATGATAATCGCGATGGAATAAAACACCGGGCGCTGCACTTCGTGGGTTGCGTGGCTGATCTTCTCGGACACAGTCCCTGGATGGCTCTCCGGATGCGAAAGGATCCGCACGATATTTTCGATCATCACCACCGCGCCTTCCACGATCATTCCGAAGTCCAGTGCGCCCAGCGACAGCAGGTTCGCCGGAATGTGCCGGAGGTCCAAGCAGATGGATGCGAACAAGAGTGAGAACGGAATGGTCAGAGTGACGATCAGCGCGCCGCGGATGTTGCCCAGAAACAGGAACAGGATCACCGAAACGAGGATGATGCCCTCGGTCAGGTTGTGAAGCACTGTTTTCGTGGTCAGATGCACCAGATTGCTGCGGTCCAGGAACGGAACAATTTCCACGCCTCGAGGAAGAATCTGATGGTTCAGCTCCTCCACCTTTTGGTGGATCGAATCGAGCGTCTCATCGGAATTCGCACCTTTTCTCAACAGCACGATTCCAGAGACGACGTCGTCGTTATCGACAATCCTTCCATCCGCGCGATGCACGGCCTTGGCGAATTGGCCCAGACGGATCTTCGGTCCCTGCTGCACCGTGGCGATATTTCTCACCCGGATGGGAGTGCCGCTCTTGGTAGTGATGACCGTGTCCTCAATGTCGGGAACGCGTTTCAGCAGACCGACCGCGCGCACATTGATCTGCTGCAAGCCCGCTTCGATGAAGCTTCCGCCTCCATTGGCATTGTTGTTCGACAATTGCTGCTCGATCTGGGCGAGACTGAGCCCGTAGGCGATCAGCTTGTTCGGATCGACGCGAACCTGGTATTCACGAGTGGGACCGCCGAAGCTCGCAACGTCGACCACGTTCGGTACGGATTTGAACTGCTTTTCGATCACCCAGTCTTCGAGGGACTTCAACTCCATCACGTCATACTGGGGATTCGAGCTGTGCAAAGTGAAGAAGTAGATCTGGCCAACCGGACTCCAGTCGGTGCCGATCTGGGGCTGCACGCCCGTCGGAAGGCTGGCTTGCGCGAGCCGCTCCAGAACCTTCTCCCGGTTCCAGTCGTTTTCAGATTCGTCATCGAAAATCAACGACAGGCTGGAAAGCCCGAAGATCGAAACGGATCTCAGATGTTCCAGGTGCGGAATGCCGTTCATCACGATTTCGAGCGGAATCGTCACTTGCTGTTCGATCTGCTCCGCCGAAATACCGGGCCACTGCGTGATGATTTGCACGTAGTTATTGGCCACATCGGGATAGGCCTCCACCGGGAGGCTGCGGAATGAAATCACGCCCCAGATGAACAGCAGCACCGCGATCGCCAGGACCAGAAGGCGGTTGTTCAGCGCGAAATCGACCAGGCCACGAATCATTACTGTTCCACTGTGTTCTGCATGACCAATGCGTTCGAAACCACCTGCTGTCCCGGTTTGATTCCAGAAACGATTTCCTGCTGGTTGCCGGGAAGCATCATTCCGGAGGTCACTTCGAGGCGCCGGAAGTGGTTGTCCTCAGCCGGAATGTAGACCCAGTCGCGATCGTGCAAATGCAGGATTGCGTTGGCCGGCACCGCCGCGTGGATTGCTCCGGCCTGGCCGTGGAAAGTGGCCGTGACGAACATTCCAAGGCGCATCAATCCTGGATTCTCCACTTCCAGACGAACCTTCGCCGTGCGGATGTTGGGATCGAGAGTGGGCCCGATATTGCTGATGCGTGCCTTGAGAACGCGATTGGGATAAGCGCTCAAGTGAATCTCCGCCACATCGCCGATGCGCACAAAAGGCAGATCGTTTTCGTAGACGTCGCAGACGATCCAAACGCGGGATAAATCGGAAATTGTGAAAGGGTTCGGCGCCGACAACGCTTGTACGCCCCCTCCCGCCGTCACTTGTTGATCGGTGATCACACCGGAAACGGGAGCATATACGTCGACAATCCCATCGGGATGTTGAGGGTCGGCGCCAAGAACCTTGAGACGCTCCTCAGTGGTTTCAAGGTCAACTCTGGCATTGTCCTCGGCGGTCTGGGCAATTTCGAGAGCGCTTTTGGGGATGGCTCCGTCGTCAAACAGGAGCTTGGCTCGATCCAACTGGATCTTGGCCAGTTGCTCATTCTTCACGGCCTTGCGATAGTCCGCGAAGGCTCCGGAAATATCCGTGCTCCGAACACGCAGCAGGAGCTGGCCTTTTTTGACCTCGTCGCCTAGACGGGCGTGCACTTCAATGACGCGCCCCGTAGCCAGCGAGATCGCAGGCACGTTCCGGGAAACATCCGGGCTGACGACTCCGGTTACATTCAAGTCCGACGTGGCCACGTGCTGGCTCGCGGTCACCAGCGGAAACTGTTCCGGATGGTCGACCTTTACGAGATTTGCGTCGAGCTCCTTCTCCACCTTCGCCGCAGGAGGCGCTTCGGTGGATGGATCCGCCTTGGCTTTGTCCCCGCATCCAGTAAGGACAGCGGCCACGATCACACACACGGCGGCTTCAACAAGTATGATTCGATTCATTGCAGGACCTCCCTGCCCACGGCCAGGTTCATTTGGGCGGCCGCTGTCATGTAGGAACCAATCAGATTTAGATACGCCAGTCGAGTGTCCCGAAAGGCTTTCTCCGCGTCCAGGAAGTCCAGCAGCGATGCGCCCCCGTTCCGGTAAGAAAAGGAAATTCGATTGCGGTTGTCCTCGGCGAGCGGTAGATACTTGGCCTTGTACGGTTTCAGGAGATTCAGCGCCTGGGTCAACGTCCAGTAGGCGGAATCGACGTCGCTGAAGACCAGGGCTTCAGCAGCGTCCCGCAAACGTTGGTTGCGTCCGATGTCAATCTGCGTGCGTGCTTTCTCGCCCTGGTTCCGATCGAAGATGCGCAGAGGGATGCTGACACTGCCTCCGAGCGTGTTGTTGTCAAACGGGTTGTTGAACGAAGGGTTGTGCGTCCACCACAGGCTGAAGGTCGGATCGGTCGAGCCGTTGGCGATGGCTAGCTTGTGGGTGATGGTGGCTAACTCTACGTTTTGTCCCGCGGCCTTCAGGTCGGGCCGCGCTGCCACGGCGGCATTCCGCAATTCCTCAAGAGGAGTTAGCTGTTCGTTGAACTCGTACGGCCCGGTTACATCGAACCGATCGATCGGCGTCCGGTCGTTCAGCAACGTCAGGAGTTGAATCTTGCTGGTGCGAAGATTCACCGTCGCGGTTTCGAAATCTGCTTCGAATTGCACACGCTGCAACTCCAGGCGGTTCAAATCCACTTGAGCCAGATCGCCAGCGCTGTAACGCCGGCGATTCACGTCGAGTTCGCGATCCCAATAGCCCAGATTGTCTCGCGCGTTCTGGAGCACGGCCTTGGCCTGCAGCAACTGCACAAAAGCGCTGCGCAGGTTGAACAGCAGACTGCGTTCCTGATCCCTGTACGTCGATTCCGCGACCGCCGTGGATTGCCTGGCCTGGGCACGTCGCAACTCGCGCTTGTTGTGCCGTTCGTGCAGATAGCTGACGCTGGATGAAAACTGAGTGCCTGCGAACGGCCGCCAGACTCCTTCGGAACGGGAGAGTTGAGTCCCATCGGTCGCTTCCGTGAAATCCGGATTGGGGCGGAGATAAGCGGTGATTTCCGTCGCCCGCGATTCATCGATGTTGATTTCGGCAGCCTTCAATGTCGGATTCGCAGCCTCGAACTTCTGACGGATCTCCTGCCAGGTGAAAGTCTGTTGCGCGGACATGTTCCGCCTCAGGACAGCCAGAAGTACTAGCGCAATGCAGAGCCGTTGCAGGGTCTGCGCAATCGAGGACACTGGTACAGGGAGAGACACGGAACGATCCAGGCTCAACTTGCAGTGTAGCGATGTTGGCGAGGCGTCTGCAGTGATTTCCGGCCGCGACAATTATCTTCAGGCCATATCTTTCGGCCATCCCCTCGTACAGGCTGATTTACAGCACTAAAATGAAGACGAGTTTGGACGCCTGAACAAGACGTGTTCGCGCCCCACAGCCATGTTCTCTTTATTACAGAGCAGCCCTCGATCGATTTTGCTGGGGGCCGCCTTATCCATCGCGCTCACAGCCCTTGCCGACTGGCGAATCGAAGGGAACATTCCACTAGGCTTCCTGTATCTATTCCCCATGTTGCTGGTGGGCGGCGTCATGAGCCGTCTGCAGATCGCGGCCGTTGCCGCATTGTGCACGTTCTTGACGGAAGCGTTCGACACTTTCGCGTGGTCACCCGTAACTGGTATTCCACGCGACCTGCTGATTTTCTCGGCATTCCTCGGCATGGGCCTCTTCGTCTACGAGGTCGCCCGCAACCGAAAGATCGAGCAACAGCATCTGCGCCAGCTCGAAAACGAAATCGAGGCTCGCAAGGAAGCGGAGGAGCAGCTCAAGGTGCTGGTTGAAAGCAGCCCTGTGGGGATTTTTACGGCGGATCTGGATGGCCGCATCCTGCTCGCCAACGATGCGGCGCATCGGCTATTCGGAGTGTCATCGGGAACTCTTCCGGGCTGTTCCGTGGGCGAGTTTCTCCCATCCCTCGCTACTGTCCCGCCGCCCAGCCCGGGCCAGCAGTTGTTTCGGACCGTCATGCAGTGCCGTGGGCGGCGTCTGGACGGGGAGGTGTTTCTCGCCGATGTGTGGTTCTCTACTTACAGAACCGCCGCCGGATCGCGACTCGCCGCGATGGTCGTGGATACTTCCGAAGATTTGCGCACTCGCGAGGAGTTGAGTCTGCATCAGGTATTGGCCGGATCGCGCATTCTGATCGGCGCCGTCTCGCACGAGATTCGAAACGTCTGCGGTGCGATTGCCGTCGTGCACCAGAATCTGGCTCGCGGCGGAACCCTGGCCGGTAACAAAGACTTCGAGATTCTGGGAACGCTGGTTTTGTCGCTGGAAAAGATTGCCTCACTGGACCTCCGGCAGACCATGCAACAAGCTGCTTCTGTCGATCTTCATTCGTTGTTGGAAGAGCTGCGAATCGTGGTGGAGCCCGCTCTTCGAGAAGAAGATGTGGAGGTCTGCTGGGCCATCGAGCCTGGGCTCCCGTCGGTTTGGGCCGATCGGCAAAGCCTGATGCAGGTATTCCTCAATCTCATTAAAAATAGCAGCCAGGCGATGGCGAGCCGCGAACAGCGGCAACTGACCGTAAGTGCGAAGAGCGGGAAGCAGCGCGTCGAAGTAGGCTTTCAGGACACCGGCGGCGGTGTCGCAAAACCCGAACGGCTGTTCCGGCCCTTTCAAAATGAAGCCAAAGTGACCGGACTGGGGCTGTACCTTTCACGTGCATTCATGCGCTCGTTTCGCGGAGATTTACGCTATGAGCCAACGCCCGAAGGAGCTAAATTCGTAGTGGAGTTGTTGACGTGATCTCCGGCGATCAGCAGGAAATCCGGATTCTACTGGTGGACGATCACAGCTTATTCCGGGAGAGTCTCGCCCGGCTGCTCGACGCGGAGCCTGATCTTCGGATTGTCGGAAATTCAGCGACAGCCGCGCAGGCGCTGGCCATCCTGGACCAGGAACGCGTCGATATCGTGCTGCTCGATTACGACCTTGGCGAAGAGCAGGGATTCGTCTTCCTGGAGAGTGCCAAAAAACAGGGATTCGAAGGTCACGTCCTCATGGTCACAGCGGGAATGAGCGACGTGGATGCGGTACACACGTTCCAGAGCGGGGCAGCCGGAATCTTTCTGAAACACAGTCCCCCGACGCAACTGGTGGAAGCGATTCATCGAGTCATGCGCGGCGAGATCTGGCTCGAAGCAAAAGGGGTCCAATCCCTCATCGCGGGAGCTCAGCGAAAGTCGGAACAGCAGCACACTTCCCGGTCTTTCAACACGCGCGAGCGGGCCGTGCTTAACGCGGTATTCGAAGGTTGCACCAACAAGGAAATCGCCACCAAGCTTCAAATCTCCGAGAGTTCCGTCAAAGCCGTCCTGCAGCAGCTATTCGAGAAGACCGGCGTCCGGACCAGAAGCCAGCTGGTGAGAATTGCGCTGGAGCGGCGCGCGCAAGATTGGCCGGCCGAGGACCGAAATTCGTGATTCAAGACCATGCCAGCTCTTTAGTGGGATGGTTGCGACGCTGCCGATCGAGCCCTGGCGCCTGCCACGATTGCCGTAAACCGCCTCGCCAATTCGTGAATCCGATGCGGCTGCCGCCGCTCGATAGATTCGTGCGGAATTAGCGCCCCGCCGATGCCCAAAGCGATGGCTCCCGCCGTGATAAACTCCGCTGCATTTTCTTGATTCACGCCGCCCGCGGCGATCAGCGGCACATGCGGGAAGGGTCCCTTCAGCGCCTTGATATAGCGGGCGGCGCCGAGGTGAATGCAGGGGAATACTTTGACGAAATCAGCCCCCGCCTTCGACGCCATCATCACTTCCGTGGGCGTCAACGCGCCGGGTAGAACCACCACGCCTTTGCTGACCGCGAATTCGACGACGCCCAGATCGAGCCCGGGGCTGGTTAAGAAATTCGCTCCCGCGTCCAGGCAACGGCGAGCTGTTTCTATATCCAATACCGTGCCTGCGCCCACAATCACTCCTGATTGGTGATCCAGCAAATCGGGAATCAGCTCGATCGCACCGGGAACTGTCATGGTCAGCTCCACGATGGGAATTCCTGCACTCGCGATCTCTTCCGCCGCAAAATGCGCATCCTGTGTGGAAGCCACGCGAATGGCGGGGATAATCCCAATCTCTTCGATACGGGCGCGGACGTCGTCCTTGGTCATCGATCCAAAACTCCTTTCACGGCCGCCATCATTGCAAATCAAGAACCGCGCTGCATACGGCAAATTACGGACGAAATCCTGCGCTTCCCCAGAGCTTTGCCGGATCGTACATCCGGCCGCTGACGATCACGCGCGACACCCTGCGCGGATCGCGAATGTCCTCGAGCGGATTGCCATCAACCAGAATCAGATCCGCGCGCTTCCGGGTTCGTTTGTTCCCGCGGTCGGAGTATTCGAAGACCGTGTGCTGCGTGAGCGCTCTATCGCCGGACCTGATCTCATAGCGTTCCTCGCCGATCGCGTGCAGGATCATGTGGATGGTCAGCCTGCCGCTTTCCGCGCGTAGCGACCGCGCTGCAGCGATAAGCAGCAGAAGGATTCGCATCCCGTTAGTTTCGCAATTCTGCACTGCGCCTTGAATTCTGCCACAATTCGATCCATGCGAATCCTGTGGTGCATTTTCGCGGCGGGTATGGGGATCGCGGCAGACTACTCGGCTCCCGCCGGCTCGCGGCCGGCCCGAATTTCGGAGGCCGACGCCGTGCTGCCCGGTGGACGCATCGTTCGTCCGCTCGGGCAGCAGTACACCACTGGGCCCGGACCATTCGGCCTCGCGATCAGCCCGGACGGCAATCTGGTCGTCTCGGCCAACGGCGGTCCCAACCGGAATTCGCTGACCACTTTGCAGAAGCAAAACAACGCGTGGAGCGTCCGCCATATTGTTGCGCCTCCGAAACGAAACACCGGCGAACCGGAAGAGGACGACTGGCACAGCGTCTTCATGGGCCTGGCCTTCAATAGCGACGATGAACTGTTCGTTTCCGAAGGCGATTCCGGCCGCGTACGCTCGATCGATCCGCGCAGCGGCACAAAGAAGTACACGCTCAATCTCGACCAAGGCGGATTCGACGACAGCTATTCCGGCGACTTGGCGCTCGATCGCGCTCGCGGGATCCTCTATGTGGTGGACCAGGCCAACTTCCGCCTGGCCGCGTTCGACGTCAAGCGCCGCCGCTTGATCGCGTCGTTGAAACTCGGCCGCTTGCCCTTCGCCATCGCGCTTTCCGAAGATGGCCGCAAAGCCTACGTCACCAATATCGGCATGTTCGAGTATCAGCCGGTACCGGGCGCCGATCGCAAGCAGCCGGTTGAAACCGGGCTGCCGTTTCCAGCGTTTGGATTTCCGTCGGCTGAATCGCGCACAGGCGCGCGCCGCCAAACCGCGCGTGGACCCGTGGATGTCCCTGGCCTGGGAGATCCCAACGTGTCTGAATCCAATTCGCTTGCCGTCGTGGATCTCGCTAATCCCTCGGCGCCGCGGCTCGAAGCGCTGGTTCGCACTGGCCTGCCGTTTGGCGGCCCTGCCATGGGCGGCAGTAGCCCATCGGGAGTGGCGGCCGGCGGCAACTCCGTGTTCGTCTCCAACGGTCATAACGATTCGATCACCATCATCGACGCGCGCACCAACCAGATCCGTGAGACCATTCCCATCCGCATCCCCGGTCTCGACGCGCTCCGTGGCGTCCTGCCGATCGGGCTCAGCTACGACGCTGCAGACAAGCTGTTGCTCGTCGCCGAAGCGGGTATCAACGCAATCGGCTTGATCGATCCACTAAACCTTCGCGTCGTCGCTCACCTGCCGGTAGGCTGGTTCCCCACGCGTGCTGAGGTGCGCGATGGCATCGTGTACGCGGTCAACGCGAAGGGCCGCGGCACAGGGCCAAACCACGATGCGGGCGCGCGGGAATCCAGTTTCCAGGGCAGCTTTCGCCGCGGTTCGATCTCCGTTTTTCCGATTCCCAAAGCGGCGGAGTTCGCTCCCCTGACCGCGCAGGTCATCCAGAATAATGGATTCACGCCAGCGGCAACCGCTATGCCGGCGCTGCCATCGGCTATCCGCCACGTAGTCGTGATCGTCAAAGAGAACCGGACTTACGACGAAGTGCTCGGCGATGTCGCTCAGGCTTCCAATGGAACCGTCGCTGGTCTCGCCTCGCTCGCGCGCTTTGGCCGCAATGCGACGGTCACTGCCGATCGGCGGATCCGACCCGCCGGTCCCACCCTCTCGAATGTCAGCGTCACTCCGAACCATCATGCACTCGCCTCGCGATTCGCCTTCAGCGACAACTTCTATGCCGATTCTGAAGTCAGTGTCGACGGCCACCACTGGCTGGTCGGCTCCTACCCGAACGCCTGGACCGAATCCTCCCTGATGGCTTCCTACAGTGACGCAAAGGAATTTCGTTTCCCGACCAAAGCCCCCGGCCGCTTGCTGTACGCGGGCTCCAATTCGTCAGTGCATCCAGAGGAACAACTGGAAGCAGGCACCATCTGGCATCATCTGGAGCGCAACGGTATTTCGTTCCGCAACTACGGCGAGGGTTTTGAACTGGCCGGCGTCGCCGAGGAACCCGGCGAGAAACCGACCGGCGCCCGATTCCTCACCAATGTGCCCATGCCCGACCCGCTCTACCGCAACACCGATCGCGACTACCCGCAGTTCAATATGAACATCCCGGATCAGTACCGCGCCACGCAATTCACCGCTGAGATCGAGCGCAAGTACGTCAAAGGTGGCGAGCCCTTTCCGCAATTCATATTCATCCATCTCCCACAGGACCACATGGCGCGGCCGCGTCCGGCGGACGGCTATCCGTACGCAGCGTCGTATGTGGCCGACAACGATTACGCGCTGGGCCGCATCGTCGAATACCTTTCGCACACTTCCTGGTGGCGCGAGATGGCCATCTTCGTCACCGAGGACGACTCCCTGGGCGGCGTCGATCACGTCGATTCTCATCGCACCGTGCTCTTGGCAATCAGCCCGTATGCCCGCAGGAACTACGTTTCACACGTGAATTCCAGTTTCACCGGTTTGTTGAAAACCGTCTTCCGCCTGCTTGGCATGCCGCCCCTGAACCTGTTTGACGCCGCCGCATCGGACCTGAGCGACTGCTTCGCCGGTGAACCCGATTTCACGCCCTACCAGGCGCTCGCACTTGATCCTGCCCTCTTCGATCCGGCCAAAGTGAAGGATCCGCTGGATCCAGCGCGTGACAGTCCCCGCATGGACGATCCCCGCTTCTTACGCGAACAGCACAAACGCTGAGGAAGCTTGTGGCGCGCGCACTCGTGCGTGCCGCGTCGGCACTTGTGCCGACGCCTGTTCCATTTCACGCGACGTGGCCCTCGAGAAGCCCGGCGCGGGTCCTTACCCCGGAAGTCTCAACACAGCACGCACGAGTGAGGCTGCGGAAAAACTCAAATTAGGTAGACTCTCGCGGCTATGGGGGGCGGACCCCCTGGTCCGCGGCCGATCCCCCGATCGGCCTTTGCGCGTGTCCGGCGGCCTGGTTTTATTGGCGAGACAGCGCGATCAGGGGATCGCGCGCGGACCAGGGCGTCCGCCCCCCAAGCTGCGAAAACTTACTTGATTCGAGTTTTTCCGCAGTCTCACGAGTTTGTGCGCCACAAAGTTTTCGACCATTCTGCGCGTCCTAAGAATGTTAATCGCGCACAACACTCTCTCCTTGACAATCTAGGGGACTAGTCTAGAATATCTAGGAGAGAGCCGAATGAAAAAGACATCCGATCTGCTCCAAGGCACGCTGGACTTGCTGATCCTGAAATCTGTCTCGCTCCAGCCGATGCATGGCTATGGCATTCTTCTGCGCATTCAGCAGTTGTCTCAGGACCGGCTGCAAATCCAGCAAGGCTCTTTATATCCCGCCCTCTATCGACTGGAGCACCGTGGCCTGATCAAGGCGGAGTGGGGTGAGAGCGAGAACAACCGCAGAGCCAAGTACTACCGGCTCACCGCCGCCGGACGTCAGCAACTGAAAGTCGAAACACAAAATTGGAATCGCTTGAGCGCGGGAGTCGTCGGTGTCCTGGATGCCTCGCCGGAGGAAGTATGAGCTTTCGTTCGCGCTTCACCTCCACGTTGAGCGCGCTTTCCCGGCGGCAGCGCCTCGAAAACGAGATGGACGCTGAGTTGCGCTTCCACATGGACGCCTACGTCGCGGATCAAGTGCGCATGGGCGTCGATCCAGAGGAAGCCAATCGCCGTGCACGCGTGGAATTCGGCGCGGTCGAAAGTCTTAAGGAAGAATGCCGTGAAGCTCGCGGTCTGCGTTTCTTTGACGAGCTGGTTCAGGACCTCCGCTATGCGGCCCGCGGCCTACGCAAGAATCTGGCGTTCACCATGATCGCGACGCTCACGCTGGCCCTGGGCGTCGGCGCAAACACCTCCATCTTCAGCCTGGTAAACGCCTGGGTTCTCCAGCCGCTTCCCTATCCCGACGCGGATCGTCTGGTCGACATCCATACCTTGGACAAGAAACTCGGGCGGCGCAGTTCCGTCTCCGCCGCGGACTTGGAGGATTGGCGCGCTCCCAACCCATTCTTCGATGGATTCGCCGGTTGGAGGGATAGTTCCTCGTTTACGCTCGCAACCGCCACTGTGCCCGAACAAGTCGATGGAGCCCAGGTGAACGCGGATTTCTTTCGATTGCTGGGCGTCCGGCCCGCACTGGGACGCGACTTCTCCGCTGCCGAAGATACCCCCGGCGCCGCAGGAGTCGCGATTCTCAGCGACTCATTCTGGCGCAGTCATTTCGGAGCCGACCCCGCAACCCTCGGCCGATCCATCGAGTGCAATGGCCGCCCGGTTACGGTGGTCGGAATTCTGCCTCCGGATTTTTTGTTCCCGTTGGTCGGCAGAGCAAGCATGTGGATGCCATTCGCCTTCTCCTCCGCTCAGCGGCAGGACCGCGGAAATCGTTTTCTGCAAGTGGTGGCTCGCGTCAAGCCCGGAGTTGATGTGGCTCGCGCCCGGGCGTACTTGGAGGCGTCCGCGCTGCGGCTGGAGCAGTCCTACCCCGCAAGCAACAAGGATCGTGGCGTCCTGATTCAACCGGTTCGCGAAACCATCGGCGAACAATCCCAGCGTGATGCAGTGTTGATCTTGTTTGGGATTGTTGGATGCGTCCTGTTGATCGCCTGTACCAACGTCGCCAATCTCATGTTCGGCCGGGCCGCGGGCCGCCAAAAGGAAATGGCCGTCCGGCTCGCTATCGGGGCAGGCCGTTTCCGCCTGATGCGACAGCTACTCACCGAAAATGTCGTGCTCTTTTTGCTCGGGGCCACGTTCGGCGTATTGCTCGCGATGTGGGGCGTGAAATGGCTGGCGAATTCCATACCCCTCGAGCTCCGGGAGTTCTTGCCGAACGCGGGAGTGCTGAAAATCGATTTACCAGTGCTGCTCTACTCCTTCGCGGTCGCGGCGCTGACCGGCCTCGTGTTCGGATTCGCGCCTGCGCTCAACTGTTTGCGAGTCGCGTTGGGTGACAGCCTCAAGGAGTCCGGTTCGCGCACTTCGACAGGCGGCGCAAGCTCGCGCGTCAAGAAGGCACTGGTCGTCTTTGAGATTTCTCTAGCGCTCATCGTGCTGGTTGCTTCCGGGCTGCTGACCAAGAGTATGCTGCGGATGTATAGCGTCGATCCGGGATTTCAGACCAAAGGCTTGGTCACAGCGAAAATCTCGCTGCCCGATTCCGAATATGCAGACAAGGCGCGTGTCGAGGCTTTCTTTGCCAACCTTCTGGAACGCGTCCAAAGGCTGCCGCGGGTGGAGACCGCCGCAGCTAGTCAGGTCATTCCGTTCGTGAACATCAATAACGGCACCGGGTACTTCGTCGAGGGGAGGCCCGCACCGCCCTTTGGAGAAACGCCCCGCGCGGGATTCGCCGCCGTCACGCCGGATTACTTGACCGCGCTCGGCCTGCCGCTGCTTCATGGACGATTCTTTACTGAGCAGGATCGCGCCGACTCGACGCTGGTGGCGGTCATCAACCGTACCATGGCACAGCGCGAGTGGCCCGGCGAGGACCCCATCGGCCAGCGAATTCGTCTGGGCCGCAATTCCGTGAAAATTTGGACCGTTGCGGGAGTGGTTCAGGACGTGAAGGTCACCGATCTGAAAGAACCACCCGAGGCGCAACTATATTTGTCCTATCGTCAGTTCCCCATGCAGACCATGTACCTGGTTCTGCGCACGTCTGCGAGCGTCACTGAAATTTCCGGCGATGTCCGAAAAGCCGTGTCTTCGGTAGATAAGAACCAGGCTGTTTACGACTGGGCCACGATGGAAAAACGGATCATGCTGGCCGAAGTCCCCGACGTGATCGTGGCGCGCACCATGTCCTTGTTTGCGGCCATCGCACTTATTCTGGCCGCGATTGGAATTTATGGCGTCATCTCCTACTCGGTCGCCTCGCGGCGGCGGGAACTCGGAGTTCGCATGGCGCTGGGAGCAGGCATCGGCGACGTGCTATCGCTGATCCTTGGGCAGGGACTGCGCCTCACACTTCTCGGGCTGGCGGTGGGACTCGCCGGAGCCTTTGCAGCAACCCGTGTGCTCTCGTCCCTGTTGTTCCAAGTGAGCCCGCGCGACTTCGTGACCTTCGCCACCGTGAGTGGTCTGCTCGCGTTGGTCGCGCTCATTGCCTGCTATGTGCCCGCGCGCCGCGCCGCGGGTACCGATCCCGTCACGACGCTCCGCTACGAGTGACCTATGCACACCTCGCTTGCCTTTGTGATTCTTAGCGCCGGCGCATGGGCCGCCGTCGATCCCGATCCCAAAGCGTTGATGCAGAACGGACATTTCAAACGGGCGCGCGATCTGGCCGAAGCCGCCTACCGGGCGCATCCCCAGGACGCCCGTGCCGCATTTTTGCTGGCTGAGGCGCGGAACGCGTTCGGCGACTACAATGACGCGCTGAAGTATGCCGAGCTGGCAGTTCGCCTAGATCCTAAGAACGCGGAATACCATCGCGAGCTCGCCGATGTCTACGGAAACATCGGATTGAAATCGTCCGTGTTCAAGCAGTTCACCTTGGCGAAGAAATGCCGGGCCGAGCTCGACGCTGCCTCTGCCATGGACCCGAAAGACGTCGAGAATCTGGATGCCCAGATGACCTACTATCTCGAAGCGCCAGGAATTGTAGGCGGCGACAAGAAGAAGGCTCAAGCGATTGCCGAAGAAATCACCAGACTCAATCCAGCGCGCGGTTACCTGGCGCAGGCGCAGATTGCGGCCGCCGAGAAAGGAGACGACTCCAAGATCGAGCGCCTGTTTCAGAAAGCGGTGGAGGCGGACCCGCACAACTATCTCGCCCTGGTTCGATTCGCCAATTTTTACTTGATGGATCAGCACAAGAACTACGTCCTGGCCGAGAAACTAGCTTCGGAGGCGATCCAAGTGAATCCGGATCGTATCGCGGCTTATTGCACGCTAGTTCAAGCCCTCGTGAAGCAAAACCGCATTAGCGACGTCTCTGGCATTCTGGCCAGGGCCGAAGCGGCGATTCCCGATAATCTCGCACCCTACATCGTCGCCGGACGAGTGATGCTCAACCAGGGTGCCGATCTCCAGACCGCTGAAGCGTATCTTCGAAAATATCTCGCTCAACCTCCGGAACCCGGTTGGCCGCCCCACGCCGGTGCTCACTGGTCCCTGGGCCTGCTCTACGAAAAGCGTGGAGATAGGGCGCAAGCTCGGGGCGAAATGGACGCGGCGCTGCGGCTGAACCCGGATTTTGAACCAGCCAAGCGCGATCTCAAACAACTGAAGTAGATCGTCGTCGCCGCCTATTCATTTCGATCGACCACAGTCGTGTCGCAGTAATAGCACCCTATCTTTTGGATAACAATGCGTCAAAACGGCACGATCCATCGTAGAATAGCCAAAAATGTTTTGTTCGCCTGGGTGAATCTTTTTAATGGCGGCCGGGATTGCCGCCGGGCTCTTTGTGATTTGGATGACCTTACGGCACCAGCGGCGGCGTGCGCGCGTGCGCGGGTTGAGGAAGGTCCTGGGCTGCGATGCGTCCTCGTCCTGACACACGGCCGCAGCGCGAGAACGCGAGGATCGATCCAGTCGCCTCGCGTCGCGCTGCCGGCACTCAATTCGTGTATGGCGTGATGCTGGCCGCGCTCGGATGGCGACGTTTAGGAACAATCGCCAGGCCGGTTCGTTCCTGTTCAGCATGAGTCTCGTCGTGATCCTCATCGCAACCAACGCGTGGAAGAAGAGTGCGCCAGGCGTCCACACGAAACCGGACGCGATTCCAGAGAGCATCTCGAGCTGATGCGCGGCTATTCTTCTTCCAGCTCTTTCCAGTAGCGTTCGGCGGCGATCCGAACCAGTTGAGTGCGCGTGCGAACTCCAGCCTTTGTGAACAGCTGCTGGATGACGCTTTTCACCAGCGGCTCGGAAATGGCGAGATTGAACGCAATCTCCTTATTCGCCAAGCCTCCGAAAACGCCGCGCAAAACCTGACGTTCCCGGCTGGTCAGGGGATTAGGTATCGGTGGCCCGGACGAGAGTCGTTGCAGATCGACTTTGACCGCGGCGTCGTCGTGTTCACCAGCGCCGGCGACCGATTCACGAATGGCTTCAATCAGCAGTTCGGGACGATCCTGCTTCAAGATGATTCGCGAACATCCACGTTGAAGCAGGCGCGCCGCCTCCAGCTTGCTCACCCCCGCGGTCACCACCAGAATCTTCCCGGTGAAGCCCTCGTCGCGGGCAAGCTTGGGGAAGGCGCCGCCTTGCTGCAGGCCCAGATTGATATCCAGCAGCACGATATCGACGGGCGCACTTTTAAGAATCCCGATCCCTTCGTCGACGGTGCTGCATTCGCCTACGATGTGAAAATCAGGTTGCCCGGCCAGTAGCCGGGCAATGGCCTCGCGGAACAGCGAATGATCGTCGATCAGCAGGATCCGGATCGAATCATCCACGGCCATCCTCCGCTGTGGCTGCCACCGGCAGCTCGATGATGAAAGCGCATTCGCCCGGACGCTGGGTATGGTGAAGTTCGCCTCCAAAGGTCCGAATGATGGCGCGTGACACGAACAGCCCCAGGCCGGTGGAGGAAGCACCCGGTTGAAAAGGCTGGAACAGGCGCTCCGCTGACGAGATCCCGGGCCCGTTATCGGAAAATCGGATCAACACGGATTCCTCCAACGCGTATGCCGTAATGCGGAGGCGGCCGTCCCAACGCTCCTCGAGCACGCTGCGGCTATTCTGAGCCAGATTGAGCAGCACCTGCAGCAATCCGGAACGGTTCGCCCGTACGGGAGGGATTTCGCTGGCCACCTCCCAGGCGAGTTGTACCGAGGCCTCCGCGAATTTCGCACCGATGATCGTACGCAATTCGCGCAGCAGCACCGGCACGTCCAGCCATTCCTCCGCTTCTTCACTGGAATCGGAGAGGTCGGTAGAAGAAAGCTTCGTGACGCTCTCAATCACCGTTCCGAGAGCTTTGTAATCCGCGCTTTCGCCGATCCCCGGGACCTTATTCATGTTGAGGTGCAGAACCGCGGCCGCCGCGGCCAGATTGCGCAATTCGTGCGAGACCGCTCCGGCGATGATCCGCGAATTTGTCAGGAGTTGGCGCAAGCCGGCCTCCGCGCGGTCGCGAACCTGCTCGGTCATATCCAGAAGAACGGCCGCCAGGCGCGGGCCCGACGCGCTGACGTAGGCCGAGACCCAGGCTTGCAGGTAGATTTCCTCGCCGTCGCGGCGGCGGCCTCGAGCCTCCACCATGGTTCGCATCAGTTGCGCGACCTGCTTGGACTTGAGCAGGTTCGCGAGCGAAGGAATGTATTTTTCGATGCTCTCGCCCTCCGGAGAATCTGAGGAAAATCGAAGAAGCTGGCGGGCTGCCGCGTTGGCCATGCCGATTCTGCCGTCCGAATCCAGTGTGATCACCGCCGCCGGACTGCTCTCCACCAGGGCCCGCACTTCCTGTTCGGCCTCCTGGCGCAGACGCGTTTCCTGTTTCGCCTTCCGGAGCATCTCCAGTTTCAAGCGGCGGTTCCGAATCAGTTCGCCCGCGAACAGAGCTCCGCCGGTAAAGGCGACCAGGCTCAGGGCCAGCCGCTCAGGGCCGTTCTGCTCCCACGGCGTTGGTCCGAAGTATTCGCGGGCGATCGCGACCGTCATCGCTGCCACGAAAGTCGGCCAGCGCGAAAGATAAGCGGCAGCCACGAACAACGGCAGAAGGAATAGCCCGCCAAGCGAGGTCGTCGTCCCTAGGTAATTCTCCGCGGCTGTAAGGAGGACCGCAGCCAGGGCACAACCGCTGAGAATGACAGCGCGCTGAAGCCGGGAAACTGGACCGGAGATATCGAGGGCCATGATTCGCGACTCTTCATCATAACCGCTGATGCCAACTTTAAAGCGCGGATAACGCAATATCTGCCGGATAACCCAAACCCGGTGGGATAACGCAATATCCAAAAGATAGGTTGCCCTAAGTCCCGGTCCATGGTCCACTGGAGTTCTGCAAGGCCTGATCGTGGTGCGCGCTGTCACGATTCCGTTGATTGCGCTCTGCCGAACCGCTGGTCGACCTCCGACGATCAGCGATTGGAGTGCATTCCAGTCGGGCTTTGCAGAACTTTTGGCGAGTGACGCGTGGAGTCGATACGCGCGATGGCGCGCGTCGGCACCTCGCGTAACTCGCAACCGTTCACTCCTTATTTAGCGGGTGGGATTTTCTTCCCACCCGTCTTTTTCGATAGCGATTGACGGCATCAAAATACGTGCATGTATATTTCCGCCAATGTGAGTTGACTGATCCCGCCACATGTTATAGACTCTCGGACAATTCGAAGGTCGCCGAACGGCCTGAATATGTACAAGCAATTCTTCTTCATCACGCTACTGGCGCCGCACGTCTTATTCGGGCAAACTCCCCCGCAGCCGTCTCGCCCTTCCGCGCAGATTCCCGCAACGCCCCTCTACAAACTCGAAGACGCTCTATTACAGTGGCCCGCGACTTCCCTCGCCAAAACCTATTTATCGATTGACGGCAAGCATCTGCACGAATCCGTCGAGCACCTGACCGCGATCTCGCGGCGCTATCGCGACCAGGGGCACCCCCAATTCTGGGGGAGAATCATCGGCACCTCCGCTGACGCCGAGACCGCACAATGGATGTTCGATAAATTCAAACAGTTCGGGCTCACCGAGGTTCACGTTCAGTCGTTCGACCTCGCTCCGCAGTGGATGCCGCAGTCCTGGGAAATCACGGCTTCCGGCGGTGGCAAGACTCTTCACGTCGAAGCCGCTCAGCCGGCGTATCAGACCAAACCGACTCCGCCGGACGGCCTGGATCTCGAAGCCGTCTATGCGGGCACGGGCAGCGAAGCGGATTTCGCCGGGCGCGATGTTCGTGGAAAAGCCGTGTTCATTTTCAGCATGCCCTTGCCAGGATCATGGCGGCACACGGCCACTGCCGAGGGCGCGCTGCGGCGTGCCGAAGCGAAAGGCGCGGCCGCGATCTTCGCCATCATCGCGCTTCCCGGCAATATCCGAACGCAGCTTTACCCCACCGGTACGAATGTCCCCACGTTTTCGCTGGGGATGGACGATGGCTATGCCATCCGCGACCTCATCGGTCAGGGGACTGTTCGTATGAAGATTCGCGTGGACGTCAAAATGGAACCCGGACTGAAGACCGGCACCGTCTGGGGAACGCTGCCTGGCATGACCGATGAAACCGTCCACGTGCTGGCGCATCGCGACGGCTGGTTCGAAGCGGGAACCGACAACGCGGCCGGAGTCGCCACGATGGTGGGTTTAGCGGAGTACTTCTCGAAAATCCCCAGGGAGAAGCGACGCCGCACTATGGTTTTCATGGGAACCTCGGGACACCACAATGGTGCGAACATGAGCGGTACATGGCTGCTGGAGCACCGCGATGAAGTGTTCGCCAAGTCCGCTCTCCTGATCAATTGCGAACACACCGCGACCATCCAGACTTATTTGCTAGGGGAAGACATCCGTACCGCGAATATGTACACCGGCATGCTTTGGTATGCGGGCGGGCCGAGCCGGCCCAAGCTTCAGGACATCGCCGTGAAGGCCTTCCATGACGCCGGCGTGGTGACATATGCAGCGCCTGAAAGAGCCGCGCCGGGCGGCGAAATGAGCCGCTTGTGGCCCTCCGTTCCCGGCGTACAGGCGTCCGACTACAACGTGTTCTTCCATTCCGATCACGAGGGGCCGGAAACCGTCCCGTGGACCGGTCTCGAAGCCATCACCAGGGCGTATGCCGCGATTATCGACGGCGTGAATACGCTCCCACTCGGCGACCTGCAGCGTCCGCCTGAAACGCCTCCTACGCGCGCACCGCGCTGATCATTTGTCGCAATGTTTGCGGCTATAGTAGAGCCTTGCGCTCGGCAAATTTAGGGACTACTATCGGGCCATTGAAAGGAGTCCGTATGCCAAGTTACTTGCTCCAAGTGGCGTACACGCCGGAAACGTGGGCCAATTTGATCGCTCACCCGCACGACCGCATTGATGCGGTCCGCCCTGTCGTCGAAAAGCTCGGTGGAAAAATCCTGCATGGCTGGTTCGCGTTCGGCGACTATGACCTGGTCTCGATTGTCGAGATGCCGACCAACGTCGAAGCTGCTGCGTTTTCTCTCGCGGCAGCGGCCGGAGGCGCCATCCGCAGCATCAAGACCACGCCGTTGATGTCGGCCGCCGAAGGAATCGAAGCCATGAAGAAGGCGGCGAAGTCAGGCTATAAGGCACCTACCCACGCAGCCCACGCCTGAGTTCGGTCGTTTCCGAAAAACTCCACGACTGTCGCGCATTCAAAATTGAGGCGCGACAGTCATGGAGCGCGTTCTACCGTTATTTCTGCGACAGGCCGGCCTTAGCTAGACTACCGCGACGGCTTCCACTTCGATCAGCCACTCTGGCCGGACCAATCGGCTGACGTACACGAAGGTGCTGGTGGGAGGATGCGCCGTGTTGACGTGGAGGTCGCGAATCTCGCGAAAGATCGCCATCTGCTCTGGGTCGACCTTTTCCACGCAGTAGCAATTGAACTTCACGACGTGATGAAAATCGACTCCCACCGCTTTCAGCGCGGCGGCCAGATTCGCGAACACCTGCTTCACTTGAGCGCGAAAGTCGCCGTCCCCTACGATCTTTCCGGACGGATCGATTGCGACCTGGCCGGCGATGTAGACAAGTTTTCCCGAGGTGATGTCGGCCACATGGGAGTAACCCACCGGCTTGTGCATCTCCGGCGGATTGAAGATTCGAAAGTCACTGGGCATGATGATTCTGTTCTCCTGGTTTGCCAATGTGTCTACGAATGGGAAATTGGACTTCAGTGATGCTGAGGTCGTCGGAGTGATAAATCTCGCGCATCGGCCCCAGGATTTCGTATTGCCCAGCGTCGATGGTTTCGAGCACCGCGCGGTACAACTGCGGAAACACATCGTCGTCGCAGCTTTCATAGACCACGCTCGCGATCCGCGACGCTTCCAGGCGATGGCTGCCTTCCCACGGATTCCGTAACACGATCAGCGCTTCGCAATCGATCTGGCCGGATTGGGCGCAGCGGTGCCAAATCGCTCCGCACGCCTCAATTTCCTGTTTGGGGATGCCACGCCGCAATGATCGAAGCAGCGAGTCCAGCGCGGCATAATCCGGCAAGGCTTGGCGAACGCTGACCACATGGCGCGCCTCGGCATCCCGCACCAGCACCTCATAAGGAGCCGGGCTTTCTTCGCGCTCGATTTGCCGGATGCGATGGACCACTTCGGCGAGTTGCCCTTTTTCCAGCTCAATGCGCCGTGCCAGCTCGGCCTGCCGTTCCTGGAATAGATCGCGAAGACGGTCCGCGGCGCATTTCGCATCCAGCAGCGCGCGTGTCTGGTCCAACGAAAATCCGAGATTCTTGTACACCAGAAGCCGGTTGAGCACCGGCAACTGCGCCGCGGAATAGTAACGATAGCCGGTGGCGACATCGACCCGCGCCGGATGCAATAGCCCAATCGCGTCGTAATACCGTAAGGCTTTTATGGACACCCTGCCCATCCTTGCAAAGTCGCCGATTTTTACCATTACGAAGACCAGGATAGGGCCTCCCATAAGGGGAGAGTCAAGCTGCGGAACGATTCGACATCAGTAAAATCCGGCAAAAGCAATGTTCACGCAAAGACGCCAAGGCTCAAAGCAACTCAAAAGAAAACTCTTGGCGTCCTTTGCGTCTTGGCGTCTTTGCGTGAATCCGAGAGACGGCGATCTATGCTCCGAACTTGTGCCTCAGACACTGGTGGAAGTCATTCACTTCTGGGATGCCTCCCGAAAAGATCCGCCTTAGTAATATCATCAGATATGCGACGAATCCTGATTCTCCTCGCTCTCGCTTCTCTTGCCGTCGCCCAGCGCCGCGGCGTCACTGCCGAAGATTATTTTGCGTTCGAACAGGCCGGCGATCCGCAGATCACCCCCGACGGCAAATGGGTCGCCTACACCGTCACCACCGTCGATCAGAAAGCCAATCGCCGCACCTCGCGCATCTGGATCGCGGCGCTCGATGGGAGTCATCCCGCGGTGCCATTCACCGGCGAGGCAACATCCTCCACATCGCCGAGATGGTCGCCCGATGGACGCTTCATGGCGTTTCTCTCCGCGCGCGATCAAGGACGACCTCAAATCTGGCTGCTTTCGCGAAATGGAGGCGAAGCGCGCAAAGTCACCAGTCTTGAAAACGGCGTCTCGAACTTCGAGTGGTCGCCCGATTCGAGCAAGTTCGTCTGCCTGACGCGCACCGGACCGCCGCCCAGCAAGAACACCGATGTCCGCCACTACACGCATATCAACTACAAATTCAACGACACCGGCTGGTTCGACGAGCGACGCTCGCACGTGGTCGTGGTCGAGGTGAAAACCGGAGCCGCCAAACAGATCACCGATGGCGATAACTGGAACGACACTGATCCGCACTGGTCGCCCGATTCGTCGAAGATCGCGTTCGTTTCCAATCGCACCGGTCACGAATTCGATAACGATCGCAACAGCGATGTTTGGGTGATCCCTGCAGCCGGGGGATCGCTCACCAAGATTTCCGATCATGAGGGACCCGATCGCAGCCCCCGCTGGTCACCCGATGGGACGCGTATCGCGTTCCTCGGTTCCATGGATGAAGAAGACCAGCCGCTGATTTACACCGCTCCGGCCGAAGGCGGCAAATCGACGCCCATCTCAAAAAGCCTCGATCAGGTGATCGGCCAGATGAACTGGGCCGAAAAAGGCAAAGCCATGTACTTCGATTCGGGCGTCAAAGGCGAAACCCACGTCTATCGCCTGGACGTCGCCACCGGCGCGCTGAAAGCGCTGACCGCCGGTCCACGCAATGTTCATGCGCCCTCGGTGCATGACGAATCCGGCAAGATGGTTTTCCTCTCCAACGATTTCGAGCATCTTGACGACGTGTATGTTCGCGAGGGTTTACAAGAAAAGCAGATCACGCATCTCAATTCCGACCTATGGAACAAACTCGAAGTGGCCAAGGTCCAGCGCATTCCGTACAAAGCCGCCGATGGATTCGATATCGACGGATTCCTGGTCAAGCCGGTGAATTTCGACCCGTCGAAAAAATATCCAATGGTCCTCAGCATCCATGGCGGGCCTGCTGGAATGTACGGAGTCGATTGGTTCCACGAGTTCCAGGTCTACGCTGGCAAAGGATGGGCCGTGTTCTTCTGTAATCCGCGCGGCTCCACCGGCTACGGCCACAAGTTCCAGCGCGCCGTCGCGCACGAATGGGGCGGCAAAGCGTACACCGACATCATGACCGGCGTGGATCTGGTATTGAAGCAAAATGCCTGGATCGATCGCGACCGTCTGGGCGTCACCGGCGGATCTTACGGCGGATTCATGACCAACTGGATCGTCACCCAAACCAACATCTTCAAGGCCGCCGTCACGTTGCGCAGCATTTCGAACTTCGTCAGCGACGACGGAACTCGCGACGGCGCTTACGGCCACGAACGCGATTTCGGCGGCGACATTTTTCACAACTACGACGAGTACTGGAAATATTCTCCGCTGCGTCTCGTCGCCAACGTGAAGACGCCGACGCTGGTGCTCCATTCCGACAACGATTTTCGTGTCCCCATCGAGCAAGGCGAGCAGTGGTTCCGCGCCCTGCAGCACTATCATGTGACCAGCGAAATCGTGATGTTCCCTCGGGAAAATCACAACCTGACCCGCACCGGCGAGCCCAAGCATCTGGTGGAAAGCCTGAACTGGCAGAATTATTGGTTCGAGCGCTTTTTAAACGGCAACGAAACCGCAAAGCGCCCGACGGATTAGGTGGAGCAGGTCCCCGACCTGCCTTGATCCCGCTTTTCCAGAGCACCTGATAATAAGAGAGTGCTGGAACTGACTCCAGAGCTCCATCGAATTGTCCGCGACCTTGACGCTACGGGATTTCGTGCCCTCGTCGCCGGGGGCGCGGTACGCGACGCGCTGCTTGGACATGAGCCAAAAGATTTCGATATCGAAGTCTACGGCATCGGCTATGAACAACTCGCGGCATTCTTAGCGGAGCGCGGTCACGTCGATCTGGTCGGAAAATCCTTCGGCGTCGTGAAATTCGAAGGACACGATTTCAGCGTCCCCCGGCGCGACAGCAAGACTGGACCGCACCACCGCCATTTCGCGACGGAGTTCGATCCCGCCATCACGCCGCGCGAAGCCGCCAGCCGCCGCGATTTCACCATCAACGCGATGGCCTACGATCCCATCGCGCATGAGCTGCTGGACTTTTTCGGAGGACGTAACGATCTGGATAATCGCATTCTGCGCGCTACCAGCGCTGCGTTTTCCGAAGACTCGCTGCGCGTTCTGCGCGGGATGCAGTTCGCCTGCCGGTTCGATCTGACGCTCGATCCAGTGACCGCGGAAATGTCGCGCTCCATCGCCGATCAATACTCGACCATCGCCAAAGAGCGCATCGCCGAGGAGTTCATGAAATGGGCCGAAAAGGCGCGTCATCCTGGACGCGTCGCCGAATACCTCCGCGCTTCGGGCTGGAGCCTACATTTCCCGGAGATCGAACGGCTGTTCGGCGTGCCCCAGGATCCCGAGTGGCATCCTGAAGGCGACGTCGGCGTACACACCATGCACGTCTTAAATGAAGCCGCGCGCATCGCGGAGCGCGATGACTGCCAAGGTGACGACCGTGCGGTGCTCCTGTTCGCCGCCTTGACCCACGATTTCGCCAAAGCCGACACCACCGAGCTGCGCGAGAAAGACGGCCTACTTCGCTGTACCGCGTACGGTCGCGAGCCCGCGGCTGGCCCCGCAGCACGAAAATTTCTGGAACGCATCGGCATCAAAAGCGCGATCGTGGATCAAGTGGTTCCACTGGTCGAGCACCACCTGGCGCACGCCAGCATCGGTCCCGAAGTAACTCCGCGAGCCGTGCGCCGCCTGGCCATGCGCCTCGCTCCGGCGAGCATTACGCAACTGCTGCGCTTGATCGAAGCGGACGCATCCGGCCGTCCGCCGCGCCCTGGAGGTCTGCCCGATAACGCAATCCGAATCCGTGACTTGGCCGCAACGCAAGCGGTCGCCGAGAAACCACAGCCTCCACTGATCCTCGGCCGCCATGTCCTGCCCTATTTCGGAAACGAACCCGGCACACACATCGGTGAAGTGACGCGCGCCGCGTACGAAGCGCAGGCCGACGGCATGTTCTCAAGCGAACCGGAAGCGCTGGCCTGGCTCGAATCGTATATGCTGAAGCGCTGACGCCAGAATGTCTGAATCAACCGACCCCGAAATCGCATGGCCCCGAATCCTCGACGCGCTCGCGGCACGGAACATGAAGGACGCCAAGAAACTGATTTGGCCGCCCGGCGCGCCTGAGGACTGGTATTACGCCATGGCTCCCATGATGGAAATGCGAGCCGGCGACTACGAGAAATCGGATCGGGAACTCGCCATTTTCTGCTACCAGCAGGCCCGCGATCTGTATCGCGCCCAAGCCTCCGGCGCCACCAGCGGTGGCGAGGGACTGGCACTTATGAACGAGGATCGCGACCACGAACTAAGCCGGAAGATCTGGCTCCTGCAAAGCCAGTAAGACAATGCAGATGGTCGAGGCAGACTTGTGGCGCACGCACTTGGCGTGCCGTGTTCGCAATCGTGCGAACACCATTCTGCGCCGGAAAGTATCGATCCCGTGCGCTACCTTAGTAACCAATGAGCGAACTCAGCCGGATCGGAGTCGCCATCGACTCCAATCTTCTTAAAAAATTCGACGATCTGATCGCCCATCGCGGCTACACCAATCGTTCTGAAGCCTTCCGCGACCTCATTCGCGACGCATTGATCGAAAAGACTGTCGAGCATCCCGAGAGCAGCGTAGTCGGCACCCTCACGCTGGTTTACGATCATCACGTCCGCATGCTGTCCGACCGCCTCACCGACATCCAGCATGAAAGCTACCACCACGTTCTCTCCACGCTGCATGTTCACCTCGATCACGATAACTGCCTGGAAATCCTGGTGCTGAAAGGCAAGGCCGCGGCGGTGCAGAAAATGGCGAACGCCCTCATATCGACCAAGGGCGTGAAACACGGCCGCTTGACCATCACCACCAGCGGAGCCGGTTTGTGATCGTCGGCACGGGTGTCGACCTGTGCGAGGTCGGCCGCATGCGCGAAGCCATGGAGCGCCACGGCGAGCGTTTCAAGCATCGCGTCTTTACCGATTCCGAAATCGCCTATGCCGAGCGCAAAGCCAACCGCTACGAACGCTACGCGGCTCGTTTCGCAGCCAAAGAAGCCGGGATGAAGGCCCTCGGCACCGGCTGGCGCGACGGCCTGGGGTGGCGCGACCTGGAAGTGACCAACCTCCCGAGCGGCCGCCCCACGCTGACGTTTCATGGAAAAGCCGCCGAGATCGCCGAGACGCTGGGCGTCCGCAATATCGCGCTTTCCCTGACCCACACCGCGGATCAGGCTATGGCAATGGTGATCCTGGAAGATTGCTCATGAACGCTTGCGTTTCGAGCCTTTCCATTTTTTTGCCCATTCGGGATTCCATTCACTCCATCGCATAGGGCGCAGCTTTCCGTCATCGCCCGGGAGCAACGGCCATTCCTTGCTGACACTGGGACCGTTCGGATGGTCCACAATCCGTTGCACGAATCCAGCAGGATTGAAATAGTACAGCTGACAGATCAGCCCGATGCATTCCACGGCGCTAGCCGGACGCTCGGACCCATTCTCGACGATGCGGAAAGCAGGGTATTCTCCCAGGAAAAATCGCGGCTCCTGCTCGCCCTCGGTCCACGGATCATATCCCACGACAGGGAACATCCCGTATTCGATCTGATAGTCCATTCCCGCGGCTGCGAACATGAATTCGCGCTGACCAATGGGCGGCTGGGATGGCTGGTTTGAGATGGCTGCGTACACCTGAAAGATGGCGAACTTCGTTGTCGGAGCCAGCCGCGCGTAAGCCCATCTTCCGTCCGGCAACGAGATTTGAACCACATCGCCCGGCTTCGTCTTAATTTTTTCCGGCCGCGACTCCGCAGCTTCCTTTTGACGGCGCTCCTCCCATTTTTTTCCCCATTCCGGATTCCACTGCTCCCAAGGTATGCGCCGAACTCGCCCTTCGGCATCCGGCAATATCGGCCATTGCTCGCGGACCGCAGGATCGTCGGGACTAGCCGTGATCCGCTGGACCAGACTCGCCAAGTCGTAGCTGACGCGGTGGCTGGCTCCGACGCACTCCGCCGTCGGGACGCTACGACCGTCCACCAGAGTACCAGTCGGGTAGCAGTGTGGAGTCAGAAGGAACCTGGGATCTTCTTCGCTTTCTGTCCAGGCATCGCATCCGACAATGGGGCACACTCCCAGTTCCAACTCGGAATGAATACCGCTCGCGGCGAACAGGTACTCTCGCGAGCCTATGGGCGGCTCGCCCGGCAGGTCCGAAAGCTTTGAGTAAATGTGAAAGTTGAGATACTTCTTGCCACGCGCCAATCGGCCATACGCATATCTTCCATCCGGCAGGGCGACCTGAAACACGTCGCCAGGTTTGACTCGAATGGGTTTGACTCGAATGGGTTTAACTCGACTAGGTTTAACTCGAACGTCTGGGAACCGTAAGGGGACTCTAGGTGTGGGTGATCTAGGCTTCGGCGCCACACGTAGCCGCTCCAGCAACTGATCAATCTGACGATGAAACTCGTCTTCAAGCCCGGCCTGCTTCCACAGGTCGGCGACCTCTGAATCTTCTCTGACCCGGCTTATCGCGCGAACGGCTAACTTGGCCAGCTCCTCGATATTCTTAGGGACGCGGCCTAGCGCCCATAGCGATAGCTCCTCGCGCAGCGCTTCGCGTCCGCGTCCCCGTGCCGCGGCCACCGTTTCCGCCGCGGCGATAGCGTGACTCGCCTCGTCAGACTCCAGTTCAGTTTCGGTCAGAGCTTCCTCAAGCGTCTTCGCGATGAAGGGCCAGCGTCGACTGGTTCCTTCCAACTCGTCCAGGAAATCCAATGCCTGATCGTTCCGCAGGATGTCGGCTTTAGGAATACAGACTCTCCAAGATCGGCATTGCGGCTATCCACAGTCTAAGGGCGTTAAGCGGCGTCAGTGAATGGGACGTCAGCCTGATTTTTGCGATCGCAACAAACTTAGTTCCCGGTGGAAAATGGTCCTCTTGGAAGAAGAACAACGTTACGCCGATCCCCAAGGCTCGAGCGTGAAATAATTGAGTAGGCCATGCGCAAGCGGTACCTCTACGTCTCCGCAATCGTCCTGCTGGCGATCCTGCTGACCCTGGTGGTCTGGCAGACGTCGCTGAGCTTCGGCGAACACGCGCCCGCCAATACCGCGCAAACCTTCGTCTTCTGGGCCGTTTCGACGCTGATTTTCCTGCTCACCGTGACGCTCAGCTTTATGTTGTTTCGCGAAGGCGTCAAGCTGTACATTGCACGCCATGGAAATCGCGAAGGATCGCGCATCAAATCGAAACTGGTCCTGGCCGCCCTTGCGCTCAGCCTTCTGCCCGTGGTGTTCCTGGTCGCGTTCAGCTATGTGATTCTGAACCGCACTCTCGATAAATGGTTCAGCCGCCCCGGTGAAGGGATCCGGACCAACCTGGTGGATACCGCCGAAGCGCTCGACGAGGAAGTACAAGGCCGCGCCCAGGCGCTCGCCAACTGGCTGGCCACCGTTCCCGAAGTGCGCAGTGGAACCGCCGAGTTCAACCGGATCTGCGCCGATAATCGCATTGCCGACCTTCGCATCGGCGCGCAAAAGCTGTGTCCCGCCGCAGTCCAGGAAGGGAAACTGTTTGAAGCGCGCGCGTCACTCGAAGACGGTCGCACGCTCGTTCTGGCAGTCCATCCCAGCGTCCAGTTGGACGCGCAAGAAAAACAGATCGAGCGTTACATGAACGAGTACAACCAGCTCGCCGCCGGACGCAAAAGCATCCGCAATATCTATCTCCTGTTCCTGTTGCTGATCGCGCTTTTCATTCTGTTCGTCGCCACCTGGATCGCGCTGCTGCTCGCCCGGCAGATCAGTGTGCCGATTTCAGCGTTGCTGGTGGCTGCGGGCGAGGTCCGCAAGGGGAACCTCGCGTATCGGGTCCAGATCAAGGCCGGAGACGAGTTGGCGACGCTGGTCCGCGCCTTCAACGAAATGATGCATGAGCTGGAGGCTAACAGCCGCGAGCTCGAAAGCCGCCGCCGCTTCACCGAGGCCATCCTCGAAAGTATCCCGACCGGCGTCATTTCCCTCTCCGCCGACGGCCGGATCCAGCGCGTGAATCGCGCCCTGCATGGACTATTTCCCGAAGATCAGATTGCCCGCGCCGCCCATCTTCATGATCTGTTTCCGATGGAGGACGTCGCCGAGATTCAGTATCTGATGAACCGCGCGCGCCGTACCGGCGTCGCCGCCAGCCAGGTCGATATCGAATCTGCCCGTCATGTGATGCACCTTGCCGTAACCGTATCCGCGCTGCCCGCCCGGCATTCGGCGGCTCCCGGATTCGTGGTGGTGCTCGAAGACACCAGTGAATTGCTGCGCGCCCAGAAGGCCGCCGCCTGGCATGAAGTGGCCCGGCGCATCGCGCATGAGCTGAAGAATCCGCTCACCCCTATCGCCCTGTGCGCCGAGCGGATATCCCGCCAGCTCGATCGCGGCGCCTTGAGCGCGGAGTCGCAGCGCATCCTTCGGGAATGCTCCGCCACCATCGCCCGCGAAGTGGAATCCGTCAAGGCGCTGGCCGACGAGTTTTCACAATTTTCGCGATTCCCCGCCGCGCAGCCCGTACCCAGCGATCTAAACGAGATCGTCAAAAATGCTCTGAAGATCTTCGAAGGACGCTTGGAAGGGATCGAGTTGCGTGTCGACCTCGGAGCCCATCTTCCTCCGGTCAACCTGGATCCGGAGCAGTTCAAGCGCGTGGTCGTAAACTTGGTGGACAACGCGGCGGAAGCTATGCGCGAATCCGCACTGAAGCGGCTGCTCATCGTGACTCGCGTTTCGGCCGAGACCGTGGAATTGCTGGTCGCCGATACAGGCTGTGGAATCTCAGCCGGCGATAAGGAGAAACTCTTCCTGCCGTATTTCTCCACCAAGGGACGCGGGACCGGTCTCGGCCTGGCCATCGTGAATCACATTCTTTCCGAACACGGAGCGCGCATTCGCGTCGAGGATAATCGCCCGGCCGGCGCGCGTTTCCATGTCGAAGTTCCCGTATCGGTTCCGCTCGAGGCGGAGGCTCGTGCGTGAAGAACACGCGCGTCCTGATTGTTGACGACGAACCGGGCATTCGCACATCGCTTTCCGGAGTGCTCGAGGACGAAGGCTATTCCTGCCACGCCGTCGAATCCGGAGAACTGTGCCTGGAAGAGCTGGCGCGCCACAGCTATGAAGTAGTCCTGCTGGACGTCTGGCTGCCCGGAGTCGACGGCATGGAAACCCTCGCGCGAATCCAGGAGATTCCCTTCGACGACCGGCCACAAGTCGTCATCATTTCCGGCCACGGGACCATCGAGACCGCCGTGAAAGCGACTAAGCTTGGCGCGTTCGACTTCCTTGAAAAGCCGCTGACCATTGAGAAAGTGCTGGTGATTCTCAACAACGCCGTGCAGCAGCGGCGCATGGAGCTGGAACTGAGCCGCCTCCGGAATTCCGGCGATGCGCGTGCGCCGATTATCGGGGAAAGCGTCCCGATGAAAGCGCTGCGCCAGCAGCTTTCCCTGATGGCCGCCACTAACGGGCGCGTCCTGATCTTCGGCGAAAGCGGCACCGGCAAGGAGCTGATCGCCCACGCGATCCATGCCGCCAGCTCGCGCGCCGCGGAAGCCTTCGTCGAGGTGAACTGCGCCGCGATCCCCGAAGAGTTAATCGAAAGTGAATTGTTCGGGCACCGCAAAGGCAGTTTTGCCGGCGCAGGGGAGGATAAAATCGGCAAGCTCCAAAAAGCTCACGGCGGAACTTTGTTTCTGGACGAAGTCGGCGACATGTCGCTCAAGACCCAGGCCAAAGTTCTGCGCGCTCTGGAGGAGCAGCGCTTCGAGCCGGTGGGAGCCGCGGAATCCATTCAGGTCGATGTGCGCGTGGTCGCGTCCACCAACAAGAATCTGGAAGAAGAAATCGAGCGCGGCAATTTTCGCGAAGACCTCTTCTATCGCCTCAACGTGATCCCCTTCCATGTCCCGCCCTTGCGCGAGCGCGTCGAGGACATCCGTCTGCTTGCCGATCACTTTCTAAAAGAGTTCACCACCGCCTACGGCCGCAAGCACAAGGAGCTAACCGAAGAAGCTTTGCAGGCCGTCGAGGAATATCCCTGGCCTGGCAATGTTCGGGAGCTGCGCAACCTGATGGAGCGGATCGTCATCATGAATCCTCAAACGCGCATCGACGCGCGCCATATTCCTCTCGACCGCGCGCGCCGCGCCGTCTTCGATCGCCCCATGGATCGCTTCGGGAGTCTGCAGCAAGTTCGCGAAGCCGCCGAGCGCGACTACATCCTCAAGAAGCTGGAAGAATCCAAGGGCAATGTGACGCGCGCCGCCGAGCTCCTGGGACTGGAGCGCAGCCACTTGTACCGGAAGATGAAAGCCCTGGGTATCGCTCCCAAAGAATAGCGCAGAAAGTGGGGCAGGTCCTCGACTGCCTGCACCGCTTCTACCCAAACAGGCGATCGAACATAGTTCGCGTGCGCGTCTGAATCTCGCGCAACTCGGAAAGCGGGATCGGCGTCCATCGCGCCAAGAGAGCACTCAGATTCTCCATATGAGCCGGCGACGATGGCAGCTTGCCGTCAGCATGGCCTGACAACACGCGCAGTCCATGATCCAGTGCGCGGTAGAACGCAGCCGCATCGTTCAGAAACTGCGCTTCGCCGCGATCCAGGTGACCCATGTTCTCCAGCACTTCGATACGCGCGGGCGTGTTCAGGACCTTGAAGAAAATGCCCGCGCTCTTCAGGCGCAAGTACATCAGCAGGAAATCGATGTCGTAATAGCCGCCGCGCCCGGCTTTCAGCGGATTCGACGCGCCCTGTTCCCGTTCCAGGCGCGTTCGCATCTGGCGCAAGTCGGTTCGGGAGCGGCCGCTCTGCCCGTACCGCCGCCAGTCGGCTTCTTGAAGCAGATGCAGGAACGCTTCGGCGCGAGTGGCGTCGCCCGCCACTACTCGCGACTTCATATAAGCGATCCCTTCCCACGCCTCGGCTGCGCGTCCGAAATAATCTTTGTATCCGGTTTCGGTCTGCACCAGCGGTCCTCCACTGCCATTGGGACGCAGCCTCGTATCGACCGCGAACAACACGCCTTCGCCTGTATACGCGGTCACCAGATCGACCACGCGCTCCGCGACGCGCGTCCAGAAGCGCATCTCTGCACTGTCGGAGTCGGCCAAAACGAACACCAGGTCGGCATCCGACGCGAGGTCGAATTCCCGCATCCCCAGACGCCCGAGCGCGATCACCCACATCTGGTTCGCTGGTTCGTACGCAGCGTCCAGCGGAGGACGCGACGCGCGCACTTCCCGGACCGCGATCTCATAAGCGCTCGCAATCACCTCGTCGGCCAACTCCGATGTCTCACCAAGGGTCTCGAAAATCGGATGCGAGTGAACAATACTCTTGCTCTGAATCCGCAGCATTTGACGCCGGTACCAGCGCCGCAGCCCGGTCATTTCGCCAGGCGGCCGTTCTTCTCCGAGCGGCTTGCCGATTTCGTCGAGCAACTCAGGAGTGCGGATCAGTTCCTCGCCAAAATACGGGCTATGCTCGAACACGTCGAGCGTCGCCGACGCGAGTGCGGGATCCGTATCCAGCGTCTCCAGGCGCTCCGCGGGAAGCCGTTCCAAAAAATGTTCAAACGCACGATATCCACGTTTGAGATCGCCTCGCGAAAGCGCTGCGGAAATCGCCGGCGCGCGCTGATCCAGCGCCCGCACCAGATTCGACGACTGCGGCGCTTCCGCCGACGCTGTGCGCGAGTGCACCACGCGCTCATAGATCTCGATCACCTGTTGGAAGTAGCGCTGCGTTTCGGCGAGCAGCCATTCCGCCGATCCTCCGCTTGCAGGCATCCGCCGCGCGATCAGTTCGAGAGCCGCGCGCTCCAATGGAAGCGTATGGGTCTGGCGATCGTCGGCGAATTGAAGGCGATGTTCCAGGTGCCGCAAAAACTGATAGGCGGAGGCAAGCTGTCCGTACTCCGCGTCCGAAAGGAAGCCTTTGTCATGCAGCCGCGCGAGCGCCAGCAGCGTGCCGGCGTGCCGCACCCAGGGCTCGGCACCGCCATGCAGGCGTTGCAGGCACTGCACCACGAACTCGATGTCGCGGATTCCACCCCGCTCCAGCTTGATGTCGATTTGATTGGCAGGCCGCCGCTTAGAAGCGAGCTTTTCATTGATACGCTCGCGTGTTTCGGAGAGCGCCTCGACCGCCGAGAAGTCTAAAGTGGTCGAGTAAATCCGCGGCTCGACGAACTCCAGCAGCGCACGCCCCGTGGCCCGATCGCCGGCAGCCACGCGAGCCTTGATCAGCATCTGCAATTCCCAGTCGCGCGCCCGTTTTTCGTAATACTGTTTGGCGCCGTCCAGTGAAATGCACACTTCACCCAGGCTCCCATCGGGACGTAGGCGCAGATCGACGCGGTAACACAATCCGTCAGCGGTGTATGCCGACAGCAGCGCGGTGAGCTGGTTGGCGGCGCGAATGAAGAATTCCTTGTGAGTGATCCGCGCGGGCCCCGCAGTTTCGCCGCTCGCGGAATACAGAAACATCAGATCGATATCGGAGCTGTAGTTGAGCTCGGCACCGCCTAATTTGCCCAGCGCGATCACCGAAAATTGCGCGTCCGGCGCTCCGAATCGCGCGACCAGGTCTCGATGAATACGGTCGTAAGCGGTTTCGACAATTGCGTCGGCCAAAGCGGACAATTCGGCGGTGGCCTCCGACAGAGTACTGAGGCCGAGCACGTCGCGCACGACAATCCGCAGAAGCTGACGGCGTCGAAACATCGCCAGATCGATCGCCGATGGCAGGCCCGCCGGCAAATACGATTCCAGCCGGGCGCGTAATTCGTCCAATCCGAGGACGCGTTGCAGGTCGCGAAACTCGGCGATCCATTCCGGATGCTCGATGATATCTTCCGAAAGAAAATGGCTATGAGTGAAGATCGCGATCAGGTAGCGCGCGTTCTCCACGCTGATCGACTGAGGCGGGAAGCGCACCAGGTAGTGCAACCCCTGTTCGGGCGCGGGCGAGGCAGCGAGCACTAAGTCGACGCGATCGGCGATCTCGTGGGGAAGGTCTTGACAAAGTTCCGCGATTTCGCGCTCAGCGCGCGCACGATCCGCGAATTGAAGTTGCGCGAGCGTCACGCCAATTCTTCGAGAAGCTGAATCGGATCGTTCACGCGGATCGTGCCTGGTTGGAGCACGGCGGCGTAGAGTCCGCCCAGTCCCCAACGCGGCGAAGTGAAATCGCCCTCCTTGACTTGGGAATCGTAGACGGCGCGCTGTATACCGAATCCGTAGGGGCTGAGCTGGTCGCACGGCGCGCGGAGCTTGGTCAGCTCGATGATGATTTCTCCCATGCGATAGCGCTGCCCTATGCGCAGCCAGCGCCGGTCGAGCCCGCGTGTAGTGATGTTTTCGCCGAGCGCGCCAGAGAACAGCGGAAAGCCCTGCGCGATCAGCTCGTCGATGCCTTCTGAAGTGATCAGCAGCAGCGCCTGCTGCGGTCCACCGTGAAATTCTGGATGAGCCTGCACGTCGCCAGTGATGCCGAGCGAGGTGACTTCGCCTTCGGGAATCGACCGTTTAGGGACGCCGCCGCGAGAGATATTGATCTGCAGAATGGATGACGACACGGTCGCTACTATCGTAGCTGGTGCCGCTCAAAAAACGTAGGGAGGCGGCTGGATACCTTTGATGCGCAAATAGACTTCGGCCTGTCCGCGATGATGCGCCAGGTGTACATACAACGCGAGCAGGAGTTCGCGGCCGTCCAACATTCCGTCCGGCGATTTATGCGTCTTATTCATTTGCTCGTCGGTGACGGTGGCGATGATGCCGGAACAGTAGTCGAACGATTCGCCCAACTGTTTGACGATCGCCGCCTTTTCCGTGGCTTCGGGCAGCGCGGGAGCTTTGACATCTTTCAGACCGGCACAGAACGCACGGTTGGTCTGCACCAGGTGCAGCATCTGCTCGCCGAATGTCATCACCGGTGGATCGGGCTTGAACGCGTACTGTTCGGAAGGCATCGCCTCGGCGACGCCCACCGCCATTTTTCGCGTCTTGGACCAGCGTTTTTCGAACTCCATCGCGAACTTCGAGGGCGCACCGTCTTGAGCTACCAGCGCAACAATCGCGAAAGAAAGTAAAAGAATCCGCATGTTCTACTTTTATGCGGCATGCGGCATTTTGTCGATAGGCAGAAATGACAATATGCGTTAAGATACTGCCATGTCCCGCAATCCTCGCAAGGTGGTCGCGCTGGCCTACGATGGTCTGGGCACGTTCGAATTCGGAATCGTGGTCGAAGTTTTCGGCTTGCGCCGCACCGGCCTGGGCGTGAAATGGTACGACTTCGAAGTGTGTTCGCTGGAACGCGGCCCGATTCGCGCGGCGGGCGGCATCACCATCCAGACTCCTAAGGGACTGCGAGCCCTGCAGCAGGCTGGAACGATCGTGATTCCGGGATGGAGCCTGGAAGATAAGCCGCCTCCGCGAGAGCTGGTGAAGGCTCTGCGAGCGGCCCATGCAGCGGGCGCGCGATTGGTTTCCATCTGCTCCGGCGTGTTCCTGCTGGCTGCGACTGGGCTGCTGGACGGCAAGCGCGTGACGGCGCATTGGCGGCACGTGGACAGATTCACTGCACGATTTCCAAAGGTTCAAGTGGAGCGCGATGTGCTGTATGTGGACGAAGGCAGTATTTTGACCTCGGCAGGAAGCTCTGCCGGCATCGATCTGTGCCTGCACATCGTGCGGCGCGACTATGGCGCCGAGCTCGCCAACCAAATCGCACGGCGGCTGGTGATGCCGCCGCATCGTGAAGGCGGGCAAGCTCAATATGTCGAGGACCTCATGCGGAGCGAATCGGCGGCGGGACTCGCGCCGGTCCTGGAGTGGGCGCAATCCAGATTGAGCAAACCGCTGCAGGTGGTGGATCTGGCAAAGCGAGCCGCTATGTCCCCGCGAACCTTCGCACGGCAATTCCGACAGCAGACCGGCACCACGCCGCACCACTGGCTGACGCATCAGCGTGTGATGGAGGCGCAGCGGCGCTTGGAAAAAACCGGCGCGACCATCGATCAGATTGCCGAAGCGGTGGGATTGCAGACGGCAGCCACGCTGCGCCATCACTTTAAGCGGATGGTCGGGACCGGGCCAACGGCGTATCGCCGCCAGTTCTCGACCCGGGCGCGGTGAGGCGTCCTTGGGTTCGTTTGGTCGTAGCGATTTTCGCGGCAGGGCGCGGCTGACGAACTGGATCGGGTGAAACACCATCGCACGAGAATAACCTGCGAGGGGAGTTTCGGCGCTCCACCAATCATCGAAATGGTTGGATTCAGAGGTCTTACGACTTTTTCTTTTTAGTACTGAGCTTGGGCTTGAGCGACGCTACATAGGCGTAACTGGAGTCGAAGTACTTCTTCAATTCCCGTGTCGAGGAGAGTAAAGAGTCGGGAACCTCGACGTATTCGGGCTGCACGACTCCGTATGCGTCGCACAACTTGGCTTTGTACTTCTTAAGGAACGCCTCTCGTTCGCCGGTAGGGAGCCTGAGGGCCAGCTTGCCCTGTTTGCTCAGGTAGCTGAACATATGGCCGTTCAGCGAGGTGTAAGGAACGGTCGCGCCCTTCCGTTCGACATTCGGATTGGTGGCCACCAGCTTTTCGTACAGCGCAAGCTTGTCTGACGGTGCTACTGGCTTACCCATGCGATTCTCCTGAGTACGCGCTCCATGACTGTCGCGCCTCAAACCACGAGGAGTCTTCAAATGATTGAGGCGCGACAGTCATGGAGCGCGTTGTTGCGACGTTACTAAACTCTACTTCTTGAGCGTGACCCTCGAAAAATGTCCATCGGTATCCGCGCCGATCCACAGCGCGACTTTCCCGTGAGTCTTTCCCAACTTTAAATCGTTGACGATCAGACAGGGTTGAGTGGCGCCGTTCACGTACAGCTTGGCGTGCGTCCCCGAAACCACGATTTTCATGGCGGTCCAGACCTCCGGCTCGAGGTCGGTATAGGACTCATACACGCCGGGATTCTGGCTTCTCAGCCGCTGCCAGGGGAAATCGGGTTCCGAGGTGTACTGCGTGGAGTGGTTGCGGCGCAGTTGATCGTCGGCGCGACCGTTAGTGGGCCGGAGATAGAAGCATTCGAAATGCGATCCATCGGGCTGGATGTGAAATGCGATGCCCACGAATCCGCGCGCTGCTTCCCCGGCGCCGCTGCGAGGAGCTCCGGCGAGGTCCGCTTCTATGGTCCCGTCCTCGAAATCCGAGCCGGAAAGAACCGCCATTGCATGACCGGCGCCTGCCGGGCTGGGGGCGCGGCTTGGATCGTCAACCAGCCGGATGGCGGGCCGTCCACGATACGCCGCTAGTTCCGTCTTCACGTTGACGGGGGTTAAGCCCGACAGGGACTTGAATTCGAAGGTCTGGGCCGTCAGCGACGCCAGAAGAAAGACGAGCGCGAGAGCGATCTGAATCATTCGCATGTTGGTTCGACGGGGACGTTGGAACGTCGTTAGGAGGTTATCAAAAAATCGGAACCCGGTCGCTGGCGCTCGCGGCTCGGTGGGAACATCGAGCAATCGGGCGCGGCTTGAGGTATTCTCGCAAATTAGCAAGGAGAACCGATGAACCGTGCAATCCTGCTAATGGGCGTTTTCACTCTAGTGGCGGACGGCGCCACGGGAGTTCGGATTCTGCTGGGCACCGGCGATCAAGCCGCAACCAATTGGGATGGTGGGGTGACCGCGAACGGCGCAAACATCGTGGCCGTTGAGCCCTGGCGATTCGACACCGGCGACGCGATGCAGCCAGGCAATTCCTGGAAAATGAGCACGCACGAGGCTCGACGATTCGCGGCCGCGGGCGTCACGGCAGCCGTGGCGCCGCAGATGGTAGCCAACGGCGTTGTGGTGCTGGTGGACAACGAAACAGCGATCGCAGAGTTGAGCGTGCGCACCGCGCAGGGGAACTTTTCCATCCGCTTGAGCGAGATTCCTTATGGCACGCCGCGCCGCCTGTTGAACGGCCGCGCAATGGTGGAGCGCATACCTGCCTGGTCGCGCGTGACGGGCCCACCGGACGAGGAAGATTTTCCAGCGGCGGCGGTCGACAAGTCCGGCACCGTGTGGGTGGCGTATCTCGATTTCAAGCATCATCCCGATCATGACCGCATCCGGCTTACGCCCAACCAGTTCGATTGGATGAACGCGCGTCCGGGCGGCGATCAGATCATGCTGAAGAGTTATTCGAACGGGACATGGAGCGATCCGATTGCCGTCAGCGCGGCGGGCGGCGATCTGTATCGTCCAACGATCGCAGTCGACGGGCGCGGTCGTGTGTGGGTGTTCTGGCCGGCCAATGAACGCGGCAACTTCGACATCTGGGCGCGGGTGGTCGAAGGCGGCAAAGCGGGTGCGACTGTGCGTATCTCGAACGCTCCGGGTTCGGACATCGATCCGGCGGCCGCGACCGATTCCGCGGGAAACGTGTGGGTGGCGTGGCAAGGCTGGCGCGACGGGAAAGCCCGGATTTTCGCGGCGTCCCAGAAGGGCTCGGCCTTCAGCGCGCCGGTGACCGTGGCCTCATCCGGCGGGAACGAATGGGACCCGGCGATCGCGGCGGATGGGTCGGGTCATGTAAGCGTCGCATGGGATTCATATCGCAACGGGAACTACGATGTATTCATCCGCACGGCAACCAACGGGACCTGGGGCGAGGAAAAAACGGTGGCGGCGTCGGCCGCGTACCAGGCGTATCCATCGATCGCCTACGATCCGGCGGGCACGGCGTGGATCGCGTACGAAGAAGGCGGCGAGGGATGGGGGAAGAACTTCGGCGCTGACGATTCGAGCGGCATCGCGTTGTATCAGGGCCGCGCGATCAGACTGCGCGGCGTGACTCCATCGGGAGCCATGGTAGAAACCGCCACGGACATCGGCACAGCGCTGCCGGGATTACCGGCCAGCGGTCTGGTGGCGCAGGCCCGTCAAGGGGAGGACAACGATTTCATCAGGCCCGATCCGAACGCCGCGAAGAATCGGGGACCCGCCGCCAGCGCACCGGCCCGGCGCGCTCCGCGAAACACGCTTCCGCGCATGACTATCGATGCATCGGGCCGGATCTGGCTGGTGTGCCGATCCGCGTTTCCAGTGTTCTGGAATCCGATCGGCACGGTGTGGACCGAATACCTGGTCTCCTATAGCGGGTCCACGTGGACAGGTCCGATGTACCTGCATCACAGCGATAATCTGCTGGACAATCGCCCGGCGGTCGTTTCGGCGAAAGCGGGCGAGGCGCTGGTAATCGGGTCGTCGGACGCGCGGCGCGAGTATCATGCCATCTCTTATATGCCAGGTGCGCAGACTTCCGGACCTAACGAACTCCCGAAGGATCCGTACAGCAACGATCTTTACGCGAATCAGGCTGCACTTGGTCCGGCTTCGGGACCGCCCTCGGCAAAGAATGCAGCGCCGAGCGAGGTTTCCGGTGTGGATGCGCGCGACAAAACGGAGCTGGATGCGGTGGCGACCATGCGTCGTTACCGGCTACAGACGCGCGAAGGTCCGCTGATGATCCTGCGCGGCGAGTTTCACCGGCACAGCGAAATTTCGATGGACGGCGGCGGCGACGGCACGATCCTGGATCAGTATCGATATTTGATCGACGGGAGTTATATGGACTGGGCGGGCTGCTGCGATCACGACAACGGTGCGGCTCGCGAATACACCTGGTGGCTTTCGCAAAAGCTGACCGACATCTTCTATGCTCCGGCGCATTTTGTGGCGATGTTCAACTATGAGCGCAGCGTGGCGTATCCGGAGGGCCACCGCAACGTGATTTTCGCGCAGCGTGGAATCCGTCCGCTGCCGCGTCTCCAGAAAACCAGCGACACGCCGGTGGTGCGCGCGCCGGACACGGCGATGCTGTACGCCTATCTGAAAAAGTTCGACGGCGTGGTCGCGTCGCACACCAGCGCCACCAACATGGGCACGGATTGGCGCGACAACGATCCCGATTCCGAGCCGGTGGTGGAAATTTACCAGGGTGACCGGCAGAATTACGAGATGCCCGGCGCGCCGCGGTCGTCGAGCGAGAACGACTCGATCGGCGGATGGCGTCCCAAGGGGTTCGTCAATCTGGCGCTGGAGCGCGGCTACAAGCTGGCGTTCGAGGCGAGCTCCGACCATGTTTCGACGCACATGAGTTACTCGAACATTCTGGCGAAGGCCGCCACTCGCGAGGCGCTGCTGGACGCGCTTAAGAAGCGACACGTGTATGGCGCAACGGATCATATTCTGGCGGAATATCGCTGCGGCGATCACATCATGGGCGATGCGTTTTCCAGCGCTACACCGCCGGTCCTGCAAATCAAGCTGGTGGGAACCGCGCCGTTTTCGAAAGTGTTCATCGTCAAAGATAGCGCTTACGTATATTCGACCGAACCAGGGAAATCCAACGTCGAATTCACGTGGCGGGATTCAGCTCCAGTGAAGGGCAAGACTTCCTATTACTACGTGCGCGGCGAACAATCCAACGGAGAGCTGGTGTGGGTTTCGCCGATGTGGATCACCTACACCGGTCAGTAACACATGAACCGGCAACGTATCGCCCAGGGATTGACGATTCTGACGCTGGCTGCGGCGTTGGGCGGCGCTGTGGTGGGCAGGAACGCCTGGAGGATGCCGAGTTGGAGCAGACCGCCGCAGACCGAGGCGACGCCCCAGGACGCGATCAACGCGATGCTGGACGCCGCGCGCAACGGCGACGTGAAGAAATATCTTGCGGCTTACACCGGGTCGATGGAGGCAGCGCTGCGTCAGACGGTCGCCGAATCCTCCGACGCCGCGTTCCAAAAATATCTTCACGACACCAGCGCGGCATTGAAAGGCGTCGCGGTGATGGCGCCCGATGCAGCGGCCGGAGACACCGAGGCCAAAGTCCGCGTGGAGTACGTGTACCAGGATCGCAATGAGGTGCAGACATTGAATCTCGAAAAGACCGCGAGCGGCTGGAAGATCGCCCGCGTCGATTCGGCCGAGCGCATCAAGACTCTGATTCCTTACGGCAGCCCGGTAGAGTAATCGTCGCACGATGAATGGCTGGATTGAGGGCTGATATCATAATTTCCGATGCCGAAACGCGCCCCATTCGCCATCAAGCTTCGCAAGGTGGTGCCGTTTGAGTTTGTGCTGGACGCGCTGCATGCGCTCTCGCCACGGACCAATCCGATGTTCGGGTGCCTGGCGGTTTACGTCGGCAAGAAGATCGTGTTCATCCTGCGCGACAAGGGCGGCCAGCCGGACGACGGCGTGTGGCTCGCCACGACGCTGGAGCATCATGCGAGCCTGCGCGCCGAGTTTCCGAATATGCGATCCATTCAAGCGTTCGGGAAGGTAGTAACGGGCTGGCAGGCTCTTCCAGTGGATGCTCCGGATTTCGAGGAGGCCGCGTTGCGGGCATGCGAGCTGATCGCGGCTGGGGATGGTCGGATTGGGAAGGTGCCGAAGGCGAAGAAGCCGAGGAAGCGTCGCGCGAAGTGACTCAGGCGGGCAGGTCAACCTCGATCTCACGAACCATTCGACGCTGCAGGCTGAAGAGTTGCAAAAGACTCAGCATCGACCGCTCCCTATGGTCGCGGCTCAGGGCGCAGTTGATATGACAGATCGCCGGCACTGAACCGCAAGTGGTCGATATTGACGTGCCACGACGTCGGCTGAAGCCGGCGCTGCAAGCTGTCCGGGGTGCGGATCCGTTCCGAAAAGCTTGCTCCACAGATCAGTCTAGATGTCGTAGTAGAGCGCGAATTCGTACGGGTGCGGACGAAGACGAACTGCATCCGACTCGTTCTTGCGCTTGTACGCGATGAAGGTTTCGAGCAGCTCTTCGCTGAATACATCGCCTTTCAACAGGAACGCGTGATCGTCTTCCAGACACTGCAAGGCTTCTTCCAGCGACGCTGGCATGGACGGGACCATCTTCATTTCTTCCGGCGACAGATCGTAGATGTCTTTGTCCAGCGGTTCGCCTGGATCGATCTTGTTGATGACGCCGTCGAGTCCGGCCATCATCATCGCGGCGAACGCCATGTATGGGTTCGACGACGGATCGGGCGGTCGGAATTCGACGCGCTTGGCTTTGGGGCTCGCCGAATACATCGGGATGCGGACGGCGGCCGAACGATTGCGGCGTGAATAAGCCAGGTTGACCGGAGCTTCATAGCCCGGGACCAGGCGCTTGTAGCTGTTGGTAGTGGGCGCGATGATCGCAGAAAGTGCGCGCGCGTGCTTTAGCAATCCGCCGATGTACCACAGGGCCATCTGGCTCAGACCGGCGTACATGTCGCCGGCGAACAGCGGGCCGCCGCCCTTCCACAGACTCTGGTGCGTGTGCATGCCGCTGCCGTTATCGCCGAACAGCGGCTTGGGCATGAACGTCACGCTCTTGCCGTACTGATATCCGACGTTGCGGATCACGTACTTGTACAGCATCATGTTGTCGGCCGATTTCACCAGCGTGTCGAAGCGCTGATCGATTTCGCACTGCCCGCCGGTGGCGACTTCGTGATGGTGGCACTCGATGTCGAGCCCGCAGCGGATCATGGTTTCCACCATTTCGGCGCGCAGGTCCTGGTAATGATCGGTGGGCGGAACCGGGAAGTAGCCTTCCTTGTAGCGCGGCCGGTAGCCCAGGTTGTTGGTCTCCCGGCCCGAGTTCCAACGGCCTTCCTCGGCGTCGATGAAATAGTAGCCCTCGTGCGCGTTCTGATCGAAACGCACGTTGTCGAAAATGAAGAACTCGGCTTCCGCGCCGAAGTACGCGGTGTCGGCCAAGCCAGAGTTCTTGAGATACATTTCGGCTTTGCGGGCGATCCAGCGCGGATCGCGATCGTAATGCTGGCGTGTGATCGGGTCGATCACGTCGCAGGTCATGGTGAGGGTCTTGGTCTCGTAGAACGGGTCCATGTAGGCCGTGGTGGGATCGGGAATGAGCAGCATGTCGCTCTCATTGATAGCGGCCCAGCCGCGGATGCTCGATCCATCCATGCCGAAGCCTTCCTCGAACGTGCTTTCTTCGAGCTGATTGATGGGATAGGAAACATGGTGCTGCAGGCCGGGCAGATCGGTGAAGCGCAGATCTACTTGGCGGGCATCGTGTTTTTTGGCAAATTCGAGGACGTCTTTGGGCGTTTTAGCGGCGTGGCTCATCATTAGATCATAGCGATTCGCAAGCGCGGTTGGGGATAGAAAATTTGAATGGGAGCGATAAACCGGGCGCTCTACAACTCTACAATGGGGGACGTGGAACAGATCGCGCTCAGTTGGGGCACGGAGCCAAACCTATACTCGGTGAGTGAGTTAACGCAGGCCATGCGCGGCCTGCTCGTCCAGCATTTCACCGACATCTGGGTGGCCGGCGAAATCTCCGGAACACGCGTCCCTGGAAGCGGCCATTACTACTTCACGTTGAAGGACGAAGCGGCGCAGCTCAAATGCGTGTGCTACAAGATGACTGCTCGCTACCTGAAATTCAAGCCGCAGGATGGGATTGCGGTGATCGCGCGCGGGCGGATCGACGTGTATGACGCACGCGGCGAAGTGCAGATGATCGTGGATACGATCGAGCCGCAGGGTCACGGAGCATTGCAGCTCGCGTTCGAGCAATTGAAGAAAAAGCTGGCTGCCGAAGGCCTTTTCGACACTGCGAGAAAGCGCCCGATTCCGGCGATGCCGGAGCGGATCGGGATCGTCACCTCGCCGACGGGAGCGGTCATTCAAGACATCCTGCAAGTTCTGGAACGGCGATTTGCAGGGCGGCACGTGCGGATCTATCCAGCGCAGGTGCAAGGCGAAGGCTCGGTCGAGCAGGTGACGGCCGGGATCGAATACTTCAGCAAATCGGAATGGGCGGAGGTGGTGATCGTGGCGCGCGGCGGAGGATCGATGGAGGATCTTTGGACGTTCAATGAAGAGCGCGTCGCGCGAGCGATTTTTGAGTGTTCGGTGCCGGTGATTTCAGCGGTGGGCCATGAAACCGACTTCACCATTGCGGATTTCGTCGCCGATTTGCGCGCTCCCACGCCGTCCGCCGCGGCCGAACTGGCGATCTGCACCCGCCAGAGTTTGGAAGATCGGCTGAATGGCTGCGAGATCAAACTGCGGCAGGCGATGCGTCTGTCGATCGCTCTGCTGGCTCGCCGATTGCACGCGTTGGCGGTCGATCGGACCAGACTGCATCGCGCCATCGGCAAGCAGATGCAGCGCGTGGATGAGCTGGATTTTCGTTTTCGCGATCGCTGGCGGGCGCTGATGGAGGCGAGGCGGCGCACCCTGGATGGATTGGCGTCGCGGCTGGGATTGTCGGACGTGCGGTTAAAGCTCGCGGGCCGGCGCAGGCGATTGGAGTCGTATGAAGCGTCGCTCACGCAATCGATCCAGTTGCACCTGAGCCGCGCGAAAGGATCGCTGGGACCTCCCGAGGCGCATTTGCAGCAATTGAGTCCACTGAAGATTCTGGAACGCGGGTACGCGATCGTCGAACGCGACGGAAAGATTGTGAAGTCGCCGGAGGATGCGCCGGTAGACTCGGAAGTTCGACTGCGGTTAGCGGCGGGCGAGCGGCGCGCAAGGGTGCTGCGAGGTTAGGGCGCCTCGTGCACGGTTGCAGGATAGTGTTCGCGCGACTGCGCGCGAATGCTCCGGCTGAAAGCCGGAGCGCAAAGCTGAAAGCTTGCCCCACAATTACTCCGAGGGCAGACCGACGCGGGCCGCCATGTTGCCGCGATAAACCATCAGGCCGACGTGTTCAAGACGGGCAGTGTGGTCCACCCAGATCTCGCCTCCCATATCGGTCCAGCGCCGGCAGAAACTGAAATCTTCACTCAGGAAATGGCCGGATTCGTCGATCATGCTGTTGAACAGCGCGGAGCGCCATCGGCTGCCCTCCAATGGATCGTTCGCCTGGTGCTCATGCGTGTAGCGCAGCTCCGGATAGTGGTCGATCATTGCCAAGAGCGCGGATCGCCGGATCATCATGAACCCAGTGCCTGCATAGCGCGACTTCACGAAGCCGTTGCGCAGGATCAAGTCCTCCGACGCGGTGCGCTCGACCACATAGGAAAGCGTGGCCGATTCGAGGGGCGTGCGTCCGGCCTGAACGGCGGCGGGCATGAACTCCCAGTTGATCTGTTTGACGGGATAGACGGCAGCAGTGAAATCCGCGTCGAATTCGAGCAGGCGAAACACCTGCTCCGGCTCGAAACCAATGTCGGCGTCGATAAAGAGCAGATGAGTGGCCTGGGGATGATCGAGGAAATGGCACACGATAGTTTGCCGCGCGCGCGTGACCAGTGCATCGCCGGCTTGCAGCAGGAAGCCCAGGCCCCAATCGCGTTGCGTAAACGCCTTTTGCAGTTTCAGAAGGGAGACGGCATACAGCCAGGTCACTTGGCCGCCGAAGCAGGGCGTGCCAACGATAAGGGAACAGGAAGGCGAAGGCATGAGCGAAGCTGCTCGTATTGTAGTGCCTACTCCAACCGGTAGTTCGGAGCTTCCTTGGTGATGATCACGTCGTGAACGTGACCCTCGCGCAGACCGGCGACGGTGACTCGCACGAACTTCGCGTTCTCGCTCAGCTCCCTGATGGTCGCCGCGCCGCAGTAGCCCATGCCCGCCCGCAGACCGCCAACAAGTTGATACACCATGTCGGCCAGCATTCCTTTATACGGTACGCGGCCTTCGATGCCTTCCGGCACCAGTTTTCCTGAATCGGTCTGCGGATAGCGATCTGAGCCGGCGGTCATCGCGCCCATCGATCCCATGCCGCGATAGCTCTTGAAAGTTCGGCCTTGATACAGAATCGTTTCTCCGGGACTTTCTTCGGTTCCCGCGAACAGGCTGCCGATCATGACCACGTCCGCGCCGGCTGCGATGGCTTTGGTGATGTCGCCTGAATACTTGATTCCACCGTCGGCGATCAATGGCACGCCCGATCCGCGCGTGGCTTTGGCACATTCGGCGATGGCAGTGATTTGAGGGACGCCCGCGCCGCTCACTACCCGCGTGGTGCAAATGGATCCGGGGCCGATCCCGACTTTAACGCCATCGACGCCCAGCGAAATCAGGTCGCGCGCGGCTTCAAACGTCGCGATGTTTCCGGCCAGCAGTTGCACGTCCGGTAGCGCGTGCTTCACCGCTTTGATCGCGTCGAGAACGCCGCGCTGGTGACCATGCGCGGAATCGACCGCGAGCACGTCGACCTTTTTCTTGACCAGCTCCTGAGCGCGCTCCAGAAAATCGCCTCCGGATCCGAGCGCGGCGCCGACCCGCAATCTCCCCTGCTCGTCTTTGGCTGCGAGCGGATATTTCAACTTTTTCTGAATATCCTTAACCGTGATGAGGCCCTTGAGAGTGTACTGGTCATCGACTACCAGCAATTTCTCTACGCGATGCTTGTGAAGAATAGCTTCGGCTTCCTCGAGCGTGGTCCCCACAGCGACCGTGATGAGGTTGTCTTTCGTCATCACCTTTTCGATAGGAAGATCGAAGCGCGTCTCGAAGCGCAGGTCGCGATTGGTCAGAATCCCGACCAGCTTGCCTCGCTTCGTCACTGGGACGCCCGAAATGCGGTAACGCTTCATCACATCCAGCGCATCGGAAATTCTCTGCTCCGGCTCGACCGTCACTGGATCGACGATCATGCCGCTTTCCGAGCGCTTTACGCGGTCCACCTCTTCCGCCTGCCGCTCGATCGACATGTTGCGATGCACGATGCCCATTCCGCCCTGCTGCGCGAGCGCGATGGCGAGATGCGATTCGGTCACCGTATCCATGGCGGCGCTGACCACCGGAATATTGATGGCGATACGGCGCGTAAGGCAGGTTCGAGTGTCGGTCTGGGCCGGGACCACTTCGCTGCGCGCCGGCAGCAGCAGCACGTCGTCGAAAGTGAGCCCCTCTGGGATAATGTCTGGAACCATTCTTTATTTTACACGCCCGCCTCTTTACAGCGAAACAACAGTGCTAAAATAAAGATTCCCTTCTTATGATTCCAGCAACACAACTGCGTCCGGGCATGGTGATCAAGTTCAACAAGGATTTGTTCTCCATCTTCAAGATGGAGCATCGCACGCCCGGCAACCTGCGCGGATTCGTACAGGTGAAAATGCGCAACTTCAAGACCGGCACCATGATCGAGCATCGCTTCAGCTCGGAAGACAAAGTCGAACGCGCTTCCCTTGACGAGCAGGAGATGGAGTATCTCTACGACGACGGCGAGTACTTCTACTTCATGAACACGGAGACCTTTGAGCAGATGCACCTGATGAAGGATCTGCTGGGCGATGCCGTCAATTTCCTGATCCCGAGTTTGAAGGTCAACGTTGAGTTTTATGAAGGCAAGCCGATCAGCGTGGAGCTGCCTCCGTCAGTCGACATGACCGTGGTCGAGACTGAACCGGGATTGAAAGGCGCCACGGTTTCGAACGTCACCAAGCCGGCGAAGCTGGAGACGGGCCTGGTGGTGAACGTGCCGCCGTTCATCAATGAAGGCGAAAAGATCCGCGTGTCGACGTCGGAATCGACCTACCTCGAACGCGCCTAACTATAGGGCAACGCGCTGCAATTTCAACCGGCGTAGCAATTGGGCGTTTGCAGCAACAACGATCGTGGAAACGCTCATTGCGACGGCCCCCATACTCATGGGGAGATCGAAACCCCAGTGGACCAACAGACCCCCGGCGACCGGAATGGCAATCACGTTATACGCGGTGGCCCAAATGAGATTTTGGATCATCTTCCGGTAGGTAGCGCGCGACAGCTCAATCGCACCGACAACATCGCGTGGATCGCTGCGAACCAGAACGATGCCAGCGGATTCAATGGCTACATCGGTTCCGGCTCCGATCGCAATTCCAACGTCGGCTGTGGCGAGCGCTGGTGCGTCGTTCACTCCGTCGCCGACCATCGCGACTGACTTCCCACCCGCTTGGAACCGTTTTACGGCTGCCGCTTTCTCGCCGGGAAGAACTTCAGCCTCGATCTCATCAATCCCCAGGCGCCGGGCCACCGAATCGGCGACTGTTTTCGAGTCTCCGGTAATCATCGCGACCCGGATTCCAAGCCGATGAAGTTCGGCGACGGCTTCGAGTGACTCGGGACGAACTTCGTCTTCGGCGGAGAGAGCGCCGAGGACTCGCGCTCCGTCAACTACATAAAGAACCGTCTTTCCTTCCGAGACCCAGCCAATCGTCGATTTCTCAACTTCCGGAGGCACGATTGCCATGAACTCGGTCAACAGGCGCGGTCCGCCGACCAAAACGGTCCTTCCATCCACAACTGCCTGCGCCCCTTTTCCGGTCAGCGGCTGAAAGTCGGCAGCGAGCAGTTGAGGCACGCCTCTTCGTTTGGCTACTGCAACAACGGCCTGCGCGAGAGGGTGTTCGGAGTCGGCCTCGACCGCAGCGGCGAGGGCGATCACTGCGGATTCCGTCGTGTCAGTCGCAGGCGCAATGCCAGATACGACAGGCGCGCCGCGAGTCAACGTTCCCGTTTTGTCGAAGATCACCACATCCAAATTGCGGGCCCGTTCGAGCGCCAAGCGGTCCTTCACCAGCAGACCATTTCGCGCACCGAGCGACGTGGAGATGGCGATCACCAGCGGAATCGCGAGCCCCAATGCATGGGGACAAGCAATGACGAGAACCGTCGCGGTGCGGATCAGCGCGTGTTCCTTGTCGCCGGAGAGCCACCAGAAGGTGAACGTAATTGCACCCGAGGCGACCGCGACGTAGAAAAGAATCGCCGCCGCACGGTCTGCAAGGGCTTGCGTACGAGAGGTCGAAGCTTGTGCTGCGGCAACCAGCCGCATAATGCCCGAGAGCGCGGTCTGCTCTCCGACTGCGGTAATGCGGACATGAAGGCTTCCTCCACCGGCGACCGTTCCGGCGATCACCGTTGCCCCGGGTCCCTTCGATACCGCCTTTGACTCGCCTGTGAGCATCGACTCGTCAACGTCGGCGCTCCCTTCGACGACTGAGCCATCCGCTGGGACGCGGGTTCCGGGCCGGACCAGGATAATATCGCCCGCATGTAGTTCCTCCAATGGAACGGTTTGAACCTCCGCGCCGTTTATGCGCTCCGCAGTGTCCGGCAGCAATGCAGCCAGGGCGTGAAGTGCGCCTTGGGCCTGAGAGATCGCCCGCATTTCCAGCCAGTGACCCAGAACCATGATCGTAATCAGCGACGCAAGCTCCCACCAGACTTCGACCTCAAAGAGCCCGAATGTCGCGGCGAGTGAGGTGCTAAAAGCAACCAGGATGGCCAGGCTGATGAGCGTCATCATGCCGGGCTGGTGGCCGGCAAGCTCGCCGCGCGCTCCGCGCAGGAAAACGACACCGCCGTAAACGAAGACAATCGTTCCGAGAATTGCGGGGATGAGTGTCGAGCCGGGGAATCCGGGTGCCGTGTAGCCCAGCCAATGCTGTACTTCGGGCGACCAGATCACCGTGGGAATGGTGAGGCCGAAGCTTAGCCAGAATTTGTCGCGAAACATGGCCACGGAGTGACCCGCGTGGCGGTCGTGACTCTGGTGATCGTGTGGCATCCTTCTGCTATTCTGCGCCTGTTCGACAGCGAGATCACTCGGGTGTTGTCGCTAGGTCGGATGGCGTCGTTCCGCTATGCGCGCGCGAACAGAGTGCCTTTTGGAAGCTGGACCGGAATCCGAATCGTGAATTCCGCGCCGCGGCCATCTGCCCGGTTTGCCGCACTGACCTTTCCATCGTCCTGTTTGACGATGGTCTCGACGATATGCAGCCCCAATCCCGAACCTCGCGTGGAGACATGGGGTTTGAACACATCCGCCAGAATTTCTGGAGCGATTCCAGGGCCCTCATCGCGGACCACGATGATCACTTCGCTGTCGCTGTGGCGCGCGCTGACATAGATGGCGCCGCCTTCGGGCATGGCGCGCACCGCGTTCGAGAAAAGATTGATCAGCACGCGTTCCCACGCCCACGTCCGGTGCAGCTCGATTCCCACCTCGACGGCGCACTCGAACCGGATGCTGCCTTGCCGTCCGCCAATGAGGGAATCCTCTGCGAACGAAATCGCGTTGTTCAGGATGGTCTCAAACGGCGCCGCGGTTTCTTCGGCCGACGCAATACTCATCGTGAGGTTCCGGCCGCGCTCCACGCTGCGCAGAATCGCCGCCGAAAGCGTCGCCCAGCGCGGATCGCCGGAAAGCAGGTCGGCCGCCTCCACCAGCGTCTGAAAGACGTTGTTCAGATCGTGAACCAGACACGGCAGCGTTAAATCTTGAGTTTCGGTCATATCACCCATGTCACCATTTCAAACCGCGATGTCACGCAGTGTACTAAAAAATTCAGGAAAAGAAACCCCCGCCGCTTCGGAGCCCTGGATGGTCGAGGGAGCATCCGCCGCGAGCGCGGCCACCGCGAACGCCATCGCGATGCGATGATCGCCCTGCGAATCGAGCTCCGCTGCGTGGAATTTCTGCCTCCCGGGGACATGAAAACCATCCGGTGCGGTTTGAATTTCAACGCCCATGCGCTGAAAATTCGATGCGATGGTCGCGATGCGGTCGGTTTCCTTGACGCGCAGCTCGGATGCGTCGCGGACCGTCAGCCCGCGCTCGCTCGCCGCCCCCAGCACTGCCAGCGCGGGGATCTCGTCGATCAACGCCGCCGTCAGCGCGCCGTCAATTTCGCCGCCTGTGATTTTCGACGCCTGAATCCGCAAATCGCCTACCACCTCCCCGCCCGTCTGCTGTAAGTCGAGCACTTTGATCGATGCGCCGATCGAAACCAGAAAATCGAGCAGCGCGGACCGCGTCGGATTTAGCCCCACACCGTGGATCACCAGATTCGCTTTGGGCATCAGCAGCGCCGCGACCATGAAGAACGCGGCGGAGCTGAGGTCGCCAGGCACGAACAATTCGCGTCCCGTTAGCTTCGCGCCTTCGCGCAGGGTAATGACACGCCGCTCGACGTCGATTTCGGCGCCGAACTCCCGCAGCGCGATTTCGGTGTGGTCGCGCGTGCGGACCGGTTCGCGCACAATCGTATCGCCCTTGGCGAAAAGACCCGCGAACAACACGCAGCTCTTCACTTGCGCGCTGGCGACGGGAAGCGTGTAGTCGATCCCCTGCAGCTCGCGGCCGTGAATCGTGAGCGGAGGAAATTTTCCGTCGTGCGCCTCAATCGACGCGCCCATTTGCTCGAGAGGTGTAATGACGCGCTGCATGGGCCGCTTTGAAAGGGACTCGTCGCCGCCGATGCGCGTCGTGAAACGCTGCGCCGCCAGGATTCCAGAAAGCATACGGATAGTCGAGCCGGAGTTTCCAGCATCCAACTGCCCGGCCGATTCCCGCAGCGCGCCGCCATGAATGATGACTTTCCCGTCCTTGCGTTCCACGGTGGCGCCGAGCGCCTCCATGCACCCCAGCGTCGACTGGCAATCCGCGCCGGTCGAATAATTGCTGATGGTGGTTACGCCTTCGGCAATCGCGCCCAACATGCCATATCGATGAGAAATGGATTTATCGCCGGGCAGGGTGACCATCCCGTCGATCGCCCGCGCGGGCGAAATGATTTCTTGCATGAAGCTTTCAGTTTAGCCTCTGCCGGTCAACGCTGGACTTCGATTTCGGCGACCTGAGTCACACTGTGTCCGCTGGCATCCGTAGCCGTCAGTTTGTAGGTTGTGGTCTTGCCCGGCGCGACTTCCACGCACCTGCCCATCGAAGGCCAGACGCCACCCACCGGCGGATCGATGGCCACGGTGCGCGCATTGGCGACGCCGTAGCACAAGAGCGTCTTTTCCGTGCGGCGGATCGCCGCAGGGCTGGCGTAGAACGACAGGATCTTCAAGCTTTGCCCGGTCATCTCCAAATCGCGAACCAACTGTTCGGCTTTCTTGCGCTCCACTGCGCGACCGGCGTCGACGTTCGCCTTCCATCTGGAATACATCACGCCGCCCGCGTAGAGTGCCGCGATCCCGCAGAGGATGGTCGTGTAGGGCAGGATACGCTTGATGGCACCCGCCAGTCCGGTTATGGTGGGGTCCGCCACGACCTCATTATCGCGAGTCTGTGCGTTAGTCTTGAGAGAAGCAGAAAGGCAGGAGCGATGGCGGACAACAAGACCAAGCCCACTAAAGTGAGTGTTGCGTCGTTTCTCGATGCACTCACGGACCAGACCAAGCGCGCGGATGCTAAGGCGCTCATCAAGTTGATGCAAGGCGCGACCGGCGAAAAGCCAAAGATGTGGGGACCCTCGATTATCGGTTTCGGCAGCTACCACTACAAGTACGACACGGGGCGCGAGGGCGATATGCCTGTGGTCGGTTTTTCGCCGCGTAAGGCCGCGATCGTTCTCTACGGCATGAGGGAGTCCAGCGACTCTACAGACTTACTCGCTAAGCTCGGCAAGCACACCGGCGAGGGCTGCCTGTATATCAAAAAGCTCGCCGATGTGGACCAAAAAGTGTTGAAGACGCTGGTCGTCAAATCCGTCGCCGCCGTGCGAGCGAAGCAGCCGAGCTAAGGGAAGCCCCTCGGAATTACGGGAGCGGTGGTAATCTATTTCAGCGAGCCACGGAACTGCGGAGGCTCTGACCCTTAAATCGTTAGGAGGCGATCCTGGCTGTATCCATCTTCCACATTGGGCTACCACTGGATCATCCATCGATCCCGGTAGAGGAGCGCACAAAGATCGCGAAAAGGTTGAGTGACCTGCAGGAGCGGATGACATGCGCGGGCTATAGGTACGAAATCACCCACGCCTCGCCTGAGACCGGCCTCGAAGGTTTCAAACATCAATTAAGAACGCAACCTTGCGATGGCGTCCTGATCGGAGGGGCCGTAGTAGGCGATCCTGCGATGAGTTACTTCATCGAGCAAATCATCGACGCAACTCATGAAGTGGTCCCTAAAGCGAAGATTATGTTTTATAACCACTCGGTTGATGTACGCGCAATTGTTGAGCGCTGGTTCGGGTCCCGGTCTGAATGAAGGCCCGCTGTTTCGCAAAGGGTAAGGTTTGGGACTCCCGGCGAATCCGGAGAAAATCAATGCTTGCAAATCTCATAAGTCTGTTTCAAACGCGGCCATGAATCCCAACGAATTCGGCAGTGGCATCGGGTTAGGTTTGCACGCGCTTTCTACATCCCGCCATTTCAACGCGAACGGCTCTGATATAGTGTCCCCGAAAGGATGGCCCCTATGATCACCCGACGCGATTTATTTGTTTCCAGCGCTGCGCTTGCCTATGCCGGACAGGCTCGGGCAGCGACCGGGAAGACGATCTGCATCGCCAGCGGCAACGGAATTCGCGCCACGCAACGCGCCATGGACATGCTGAAAAAGGGTGCCGATACGCTGGATGCGGTCATCGCCGGCGTCAATATTCTGGAGCTCGATCCGGAAGAGACCTCCGTTGGCTTCGGCGGACTGCCTAACGAAGAAGGCGTCACCGAGCTCGATGCCAGCGTCATGCACGGGCCCACGCGCCGCTGCGGAGCCGTTGGAGGAGTCCGAGGTTGCCGCACGCCTTCCAAGCTCGCCAAGATCGTGATGGAGCAGACCGATCACATCATGCTGGTGGGGCAGGGCGCAGATAAATTCGCGGTCGAGATGGGGATGCCCGCCGAAACTTTGACGACCGAGAAATCGCACTTGGCGTGGCTCGTCTGGAAGCAATCCATGCGCGACAAGGACGGTCATTCGAATTGGGGACCGGGTCTCGACAGCGGGCCGCAGAGACCTACGGCAGAGCTGAAGAAACTCTTCCCGCATGCCGATGACGACCTGCTCGCGTGGGCGTACGAAAAGGCGATCCATCCGCCGACGGGAACCATCAATTGCCTGGCCTTGAACGCCAAAGGAGAAATGTCCGGCACCACGACCACCAGCGGGATGGCTTGGAAAATTCCAGGACGCGTCGGCGATTCGCCGATTATCGGTGCCGGGCTGTACGTCGATCAGGACATCGGCGCGGCCGGTTCCACGGGCCGCGGAGAAGAGAACATCCGCATCGCTGGAGCGCACACCGTGGTCGAAAACATGCGGCACGGAATGTCGCCGCAGGACGCGGGCCTGGATGCTTTGAAACGCATCGCGCGAAATTTCAAGAACGACAAGGCATGGCTCTCGAGAGTCGACATCAACTTCTACGTCCTGCGGAACGACGGCGAATTTGCCGGAGTGAGCCTGTGGAAGAACAATTCCCGGTTCACTGTAAATGACGGCGGGCAGAGCCGCTATCAAAACTGCGCGTGGTTGCTCGAGCGGAGCTGAACCTATGCCGGCGAATGGGATCGTCACTATATCCAGCCATCATTCGGTGGATGAGACCGTCGCGAAGCTGCAACAGATCCTGACAGCGCGCGGCATCAAGATTTTCGCGCTCATCGATCACAGCGGAGAAGCGGAAAAGGCTGGACTTAAGATGCCACCTACCAAGCTGGTGGTCTTTGGCAATCCGAAAGGCGGGACGCCTCTGATGCTGTCATCGCCCAGCGCCGCCATCGATCTCCCTTTGAAGATTCTGGTCGCTGAGGATGCCGCCGGCAAGGTGTGGATCTCCTATAACAGCCCGGGGTTTCTTCAGGCGCGCCATGGCTTTTCCCCGGAATTGGCACAGAACATTGCGGTAGTGGAGACGCTGGCTGCGCTGGCAGGGGGTAACTAAGCTTGAACCGTGCGCCCTCTGGCGAAACCGGTGCGTTCGACCGATTCATACAGTGTGAGCTGGTGGCTGGCCCTATTCTTCGTCCAGGACGCCCGATCCCAAGCCGACCGGGTTCGCACCGCAATGGCAGCATCTCTCGCCCAGCAGAGGGCCTCGGTGCAGAAGCAGGCGCAGGCGCTGGGGACTACACTCCCTTGGACGCCTCCTCTGACGCCCATCCCGTGCGATCCGCTGCCGCAGCCTGAGCTTTCGAAAATGATCGACGAAGTCGCAGAAAAGCAAGGGGTTGACAAGAGTCTGGTGCTCGAAGTCGCCCGCCAGGAATCCGGCTTTCGTCCGTGCGCGGTCTCCGCAAAAGGGGCTGAAGGGCTGATGCAGCTCATGCCCGAAACACAGGCTCAGTTTCAGGTCAGTGACCCGTTCGATCCGCGCCAGAGCTTGGAAGCCGGCAGCAAGCTATTGAAAACACTGCTCGAACGGTACCACGGAGATCTGTCACTCGCTCTGAGTGCCTACAATGCCGGACCTGGCCGGGTCGACAAAGCTGGGGCGGTTCCCGATATCGCTGAAACGAAAAACTACGTCTTCAGTATCCTTACCCGATTCCTGCGATAAGACTTTCCTACGCTTCTGTCGATATAGGGAATAGCCCTTAGTGTCGACCACTACGAAAAAACCGGCCGTCAAAGACGTGATCGTCCTGCGTCCCGACATGCACCTCCCGCGGTGGGAGAGCGTGCTCGAAGACGCAGCCCAGGCGCCTACCATCCTGATCGTCGATGATGTGGACCTCAACCGCCGCCTCCTCAAAGCCATGCTGAAGGCGGCGAATTACCGGATCCTGGAGGCCAAACGGCCGTCGTCGGCGCTAGGGATCCTGGAACGTGAAAAGGTCGATCTGGTGGTGGTCGATCTGGTGATGCCGGAAATGAGCGGCTTGGATTTCTGCCGGATGCTCAAGAACGACCGCAAGACGCAGCTCATCCCGATTCTGATGGCGACCGGAGTTCAAGGCGCGGAAAACGAGATCACGGGGATCGAGTCCGGCGCCGACGAATTCCTGATCAAGCCGCTACAGCCTAGCGTGGTGCGCACCCGCGTTCGAGCCATGCTACGCAACAAAGCGCTGGTCGATTCGCTGGAAGAAGCCGAGACGATTCTGTTCGCGCTGGCGCAATCGGTAGAGCATCGCGACAAGTACACCGGCCTGCACTGCGAGCGTCTGGCGACGTACAGTATCGCGCTGGGTCAGGCGCTCGGATTGCCCAGGCAAGATCAGCTTGCGTTGTACCGCGGCGGATATCTGCACGATATCGGAAAGATCAGCATTCCCGATACGATCCTGTTCAAACGCGGCCTCCTGACAGATGAAGAGTGGGAAACCATGCGGCTGCACACGGTTCGCGGCGAAGAGATTTGCCGGCCGATGAAAACACTGGCGCCCGTGCTGCCCATCATTCGCAGCCATCATGAACGCTGGGACGGCACGGGATACCCGGACGGGATCGCCGGCGAGGAGATTCCCTTGCTCGCCCGGATCCTGCAGGTGGCCGACATCTATGACGCCCTGACCACGGCGCGGCCATATAAGCCGGCGTTCTCCCATCAGCACGCGATGGAGATCATGAACGAAGAGGCTCGCCGCGGTTGGCGCGATCCGGAACTGGTTCCTCTGTTCGCCGAAATCTCGCAAAAACCCTCCTTGGACGCTCCTGGATTACCAGGAAACGTTGCTATGCAGCAATCCCTTGAAAACATGCGGCGTGAACTTTCTAAGTAAGGCTGTACCCCCAAGGGCCAGGAGATCGTCTTTACGGTGATGGGGAAGCTCTTTACCCTGCTATGTCTGGGTTGTGTAATGCCTTGCTGCCTCGCCCAAACGGCAGATCCCCGCATGGATTCCGCAGTGGATCCGGCACCCAAGGCAGATGACAGGCATATTCTGGGCGTTGTTCCGAACTACGCCACAGTGAACGATCCGCGACAGCATTTTCAATCGATTCCGGTAAAAGAGAAATTCAAGCTCGCCACCCAGGACGTGTTCGATCCGTTTTCTTTTGTCATCACCGGAATCTATGCGGGCGCGGCGCAATGGGGCAACGATTACGCCGGTTACGGTCAGGGCGCCCAGGGATATGCGAAGCGTTATGGGGCGGCCTTCGCGGATGGCGCGATCGGAAACTACATGACCGAAGCGATCTTCCCGACCATGCTGCATCAGGACCCGCGGTATTTCCGCCTCGGCACCGGGTCGGGATGGAAACGCGTAGGATACGCCCTGAGCCGGATCGTCGTGACCCGCAGCGATGGTGGGACATGGCAGTTCAACACTTCGGAACTTGCCGGGAACGCGGTTGCGGCGGCTTTGGCGAATTTGTACTATCCAGCGCAAAATCGCAGCACCGGGGACACGTTCGAGAAGTTCGGCCTAAACGTCGTCAGCGACGCTGGATTCAACGTTCTCAAGGAGTTCTGGCCGGACATGCGCCGCAAAATCCTGCATAAGGAATAACGCGAACAGGCATAAGTAACCCTGGTAGCCGCGGTATAATCCAATCGATAGCGAATGGAAGAGCTGAAGAAAAAGCTTCAGGACGAGATCACCGCGCTCGAGAACGAGCTGCGCGTCGAGCTCCCCAGAGAAATCCTCAAAGCCCGCGAGCATGGCGACCTGAGCGAGAATGCCGAATACCACTCGGCCAAGGAACGCCAGGGGATGGTCCACGCGCGCCTGGCCCAACTGAACGCACGGTTACGTGTGCTTTCGATGGTCGATATGTCCACGATTCCACACGATCGCGCGGGCCTCGGCTCGACGGTGACGGTTCTGGATATCGACAAGGACGAAAAAATCAGGTATAAACTGGTCACCAGCGAAGATGTGGATGTATCGAAAGGCTTGATTTCAACCAGCTCGCCAATCGGGCGTGGACTGCTGGGCAAGCGAGTGGGCGATACGGTCAAGATTACGATTCCGGGGGGAACTCGCGAGCTGGAGATTATCGATATGCTCACCATTCATCAGCCGGGACACTAATGACGTACACAGGCGCGATCGGGATTGTCTTCGGCCGGATCATCAACTGGATCGTGCGTGGCCTGGCGCTTTCGAGGATTCATCCCAACGTCCTGACGTTCATCGGGTTGTTGATCAACATCGGAGCGGCGACATTGCTTGCCGTGCACCAGCTGCGCTGGGCTGGCGTAGTCATCATCGGCGCGGGGTTGTTCGACATGGTCGACGGCCGCGTCGCGCGCGAGACGAATCGGGTTACGCGCTTTGGCGGATTCTTCGACTCGGTCCTGGATCGATACTCCGATTTAGCTTTGTTGGTCGGTCTTTTGGTCTGGTACGGGTCGATCAACCGCTTCGGTTACGTGGTACTGACCGCGATCACGATGACCGGATCGGTGATGGTGAGCTACACGCGAGCACGTGCCGAGAACACCATCCCGCAATGCAAAGTTGGTTTCATGGAACGCCCCGAGCGCGTGGTGTTGCTGATCATCGGCGCTCTGTTCGACCGGATCCCCGCGGTGTTGTGGGTGATCGCGGTGATGGCGAACCTGACGGTGATTGCCCGCATGGTCTTCACCTGGCAGGAAACCAAGCGTCTGGAAGAAGCTCAGCTTCATCCAGCGGGACGGGCCGCGACCAAGGCGAACTAGGATCCTCGATCCCGTTCCTAAGGCCTTGAGGCCGCTCGCAGTTTTCTTAACGCTGACGGCTGAACTTTTAGGGCATAGGCTGACAGGAGTCAGCTTTTCTGAGATCTTCGTTCCTCGAGCAGGGCTTTCAACTCGGCGAGAGCCTCGAGAACCTTCGGCCGCCCCGCAGCAGTTTTCACGTCGATCAGCCGCTGTAGATTGAGACAACGACACTTGACGCCGAACAAGTCGAATTCTTCAGTGTGCGTCAACAGCGCGTCATAGCCGCCACCACCCGTGATTTCGCCGAGCAGGTCCAGTTCTCTCCCAGGTTCGTTATCAGCGTGAAATTGAGGCCCCGGTTGAGGGTTTGCTCATCCCAGTGAAACGGCAAGCCGGGTGGCGCTCCGCGAAGATAAGGGTGCAGCGGCGCCACGGCAGCAACAAGCCGACCGATGTTGCCGGAAGTTCGTCGGTAGACAATGTCGAGATCGAAGGTAACCCGGGCGATTCCGTGAGCGGCGGCCGCCATGCCGCCGACGATAATAAATTCGACGTTCGCTTCCGAGAGCGCCGAGAGTAACGCTCCAAAGTCCGTCATTGCTTCGAACGCGCTTCGTTGGGCCGTTTCCGCGCGTCGCGGCCGGCTCGCTGCAGCTCTTCGACGAAGCGCTGCATCGCCATGAGCTGCTCGAAACGCTGAGTCGGCGTTAACTTGAGGTTCTCCCGCAGCAGCGTCCGGTCGACATCGCGCATGTAAAGATCGAGGATCTCGTCCATCACCTTCATGATACGCCCTTTGCTAATGCCCAGTCGTCTGTAGTACCATGAAACTTCTGAGGTTCCTCAGAAGAATCCAACCGTAAGGACTCCCCTTATGTATGCAGTGATCGAAACGGGCGGGAAACAGTATCGCGTCACGCCGGGCGAATCGGTGGAAATTGAAACGCTGGACGGCGAAGTCGGCGCCGAGGTCGAATTCGGCCGGGTGCTGGCGGTGGTCGACGGCGAGTCGGTCAAAGCCGGCGCGGATGCGGAAGGCGCCCGGGTGAAGGGTACCATCGTCGCGCACGGGCGTGGCGACAAAGTGCTGGTGTTCAAGTTCAAGCGCAAGAAGCAGTACAAGCGGACCATCGGGCATCGCCAGAATTTCACGCGCGTCACGGTGAACGAGATCGTCGCTTAGGAAGCATGTCATGGCACATAAAAAAGGGTTAGGCAGTTCTAAAAACGGGCGTGATTCAAATGCGCAGCGGCTGGGCGTAAAGGCTTTCGGCGGGCAGTTGGTTCCCGGCGGATCGATCATCGTACGCCAGCGCGGCACGCGCATGAAGCCGGGCGCAAACGTCGGGCTGGGCAAGGACGACACCCTGTTTGCGAAGGTCGGCGGGATCATCGAATTCCGCGATCGCGGGCGGCACGGCAAGTTCGTCAGCATCAAGCCTGCCGAGTAATCCGTGGCCATCGGCCACTGAATGTTCATAGACGAAGTCCGAATCTACGTGAAGGCCGGCGACGGCGGTAACGGCTGCCTTGCGTTCCGGCGCGAGAAATATGTTCCACGCGGCGGCCCCAGCGGCGGGGACGGCGGACGCGGCGGCGACGTCACCATGGTCGCCAGCCCGCACAAGAACACGCTCCTTCATTTTCGTTTCAACCCCGAACATAAAGCCCAACGCGGACGCCATGGCGAAGGCTCCAACCGAACTGGGAAAGAAGGGGAATCGATTGAACTCGATACACCCGTCGGAACGGTGGTTTACGACGCTGAGACGGGCGAACTGATCCACGATTTCGCGGTCCCTGGCGAGCGATTCATCCTCGCGCAAGGCGGACGGGGCGGACGCGGGAACGCGCGTTTCGCGACGTCTACGCACCAGGCTCCCACGGAACACGAGCAGGGGCATCCCGGCGAAGAACGGCGCCTGCGCCTGGAACTGAAGCTGCTTGCCGATGTCGGATTGGTCGGATTTCCCAACGCTGGAAAATCGACGCTCATTTCGCGTATCTCCGCCGCACGCCCGAAAATCGCCGATTACCCGTTCACCACGCTTGAACCGAATCTGGGCGTGGTCAGCGTCGACGACCGGACCTTCGTAGTTGCCGATATTCCCGGTCTCATCGAAGGCGCCCACACCGGCCACGGCCTGGGGATCCAGTTCCTGCGGCACATCGAACGTACCCGGCTGCTGGCGCACCTGGTGGACGTGTCCGAAACGAGCGGACGCGATCCCGTCCACGACTTCGATGTGGTGATGGAAGAACTGCGCAGCTTTTCGCCGGAACTGGTCGAAAAGCCGATGATCGTGGTGGCGACCAAGCTCGATGCCGCCCAGGACCAGGAGCGGATCACGGCACTCGAACAGCATGCCGCCAAGCGTAACCTGCCGTTTTACAGAATCTCCAGCGTAACCGGCGAAGGCATCGAAGCGCTTAAGCGCGCCATGGCCGACGCCGTTATCCCCAAGCTAATCGATACTTAGAGCGGCTACAAAAAGTTGATGCCCATGTGCGGCCATGTTAGGTTTCGACAACGAAGTGTGTCGCGTCCCGTTTATTCCGAATGACCAAGTGGAGACCTCGCGAGAAATTCAGCTGGCACTGAAGCTATACTTCTAAATGCTTCTGTAGGTTTCCTTAAGTCCTCGTTCGCCTTAAGGACACGGCGGTTAAAATCGCTTCCGATGCGGAGTGGTTAAATCCCGGGGGCACCGAGAGGAATATGGAGCCACGCACGCTTCCCAACCGCCGCTTACCCAACCGATGGTTGATCGCCCTCGCGGCCGTTCTCATGCAGGTCTGCCTGGGTTCGGTGTACGCCTGGAGCGTTTTCACCAAACCGCTAATGGCGATGAGCGCCGCCAACCATGATCCCTGGTCGCTGACGCGCGTTTCCGCGACGTTTACCATCGCGATGTCGTGCCTGGGAATCGGTACCGTGATCGGAGGCGCGTGGCAGGATCGCGTGGGTCCGCGAATCGTCTCGACCGCCGCTGGAATTTTTTATGGGTGCGGATTTCTGATCGCCGCGCTGGCCACCTCCATGCATTCGCTGTACGGAATCTACGCCGGCTACGGACTTTTCTGCGGGCTCGGTATGGGCATGGGTTATATCTGCCCGGTCGCGACCATCACCAAATGGTTTCCAGATAAGCGCGGGCTGATGACCGGTGCCGCGGTGATGGGATTCGGCGCGGGAGCCCTGGTGATGAGCCCCATCGCAGCGCGCATGATCGCAGCCGTGGGCGTGCCGCAAACCTTTGTTACCTTCGGGATCGCGTACCTGATTCTGATCGTCACGGCGGCGCAGTTCTACTCGAATCCGCCGCAGGGCTGGCGTCCCGACGGGTGGGAGCCGCGCACCGCTGTTTCGAAGGCCGCCTCGACGGTCGACTTCACGGTTTCGCAAGCCCTTGGCACCGGCCGTTTCTGGCTGCTCTGGCTGATGATCTCGCTGAATACGTCGGCGGGGATTTCCATCATCAGCCAAGCCTCGCCACTGGCGCAGCAGCAGCTCAGGCTGACCGCGGTCGAGGCATCCGCGATCGTCGGGATTATTTCGGTATTCAATGCATTGGGGCGAGTCTTCTGGGCTTGGGTTTCCGATTTTATCGGCCGCTCGCAAGTCTACTTCCTGCTGTTCGCGATCCAGATCTTTTTATTCTTCGCGTTACCGAGCTTGCATGAAGTCGCGATTTTCAGCGTCGTCGTCTGCGCCATCGCACTGTGTTACGGCGGAGGATTTGGCGTGATGCCCTCCTTCACGGCGGATTTCTTCGGGTCGCGCTACATGGGCGGTATCTACGGCTGGATTCTGCTGGGCTGGGGATTCGCTGCGATTCCTTCTCCGTTGTTGATCGCCTATGTGCACGATCGTACGGGAACGTATGAATATGCGATCTTCGTCATCGGGTTCGTAATGCTGGTCGCTACCGTGTTCCCGGTGCTCGCGTGGCGGATTGTGAAACGCATGGCCGCGGACGCGAAAGCCATTGAGAATCCGGCTGCGACTCCGCATTCCTGAAAAATCTTACAATCTGAAGATGCGTCGATTGATCCTCGCGACTTTGGCCGCGGTTTGCGCTGGGGGCCAGCCCTTGATTCAGATCGCGGATTCCGAATCGCCGGTCGTGATCGGCTACGGCGACATGCGTTTCACCGATCCGAAAGAAACCGACGCGACCAATCCCAAGGTGCGCAAGTGGCTGGTCGATCAGGTTGCCGCCGAACGGCCCGTGGCGATCCTGCTGGGCGGCGATGTTCCCTGGCACGGCCAGGAAACCGGCGACTATGCGCAATATGATTCCGAAACCGCACCGTGGCGAACGGCGAACATCTTCGTCAGCGTCGCCCTAGGTAATCACGAACTCAATGGGAACGATAAGCAGAAATGCCTGGAGAACTGGTGGACGGCGTTCCCCAAGCTCCGCAACCGGCGCTGGTATTCGGCGGCCATCGGGTCACGCATGTACGTGCTGAATCTGGACACCAATTCCTCAATGCTTCAGGGGAGCGATCAGATGAAATGGATTCAGGCCGAAGTAGCCGCGCTGAAATCCACGGTAAAGTTCGTGTTCTTCAATCTGCATCATCCGCCCGTCGCGGATCTGATGCCGGAGATTGGAGCGGAACACAATCCGCGACCCAACGAGATCGCTCTTGCGGATTTTTTGAAGACGCAGCACGGGCCCGCGCGATTCGTGGTGGTGGCGGGGCACATCCACAACTACGAGCGTTTTCTCCGCGACGGGACGGTGTACCTGGTTTCGGGTGGAGGCGGCGCGAAACCGCGCGTGATCCGGCGCGGACCGGACGATCTGTATAAGAACCCGTCCGATGTCAACTATCACTACGTGAAGTTCGTTTTACATGGCGACCGGCTCGATGCCGAGATGGTCCGCGTCGTTGATCCCAAAGCGAAGAGTCCCAAGTGGGAAGTGAGGGATCGCTTCTCAGTGACGGCGCCCTGAAGAAACAGATTCGTGGCGATATGGTTTTTTCATATACTGGGCCCCATGAAGATGAATCGATGGCCGGTACGCGTCTCAAAGCGCACGAAGTAGTTGGTTGCGAGAGTGACAACGATTTTGTGTGTGGCGGAAGAACTCGAAGCAAGTAAATTTTCGCAGCTTGGGGGGCGGACCCCCTGGTCCGCGCGCGATCCCCTGATCGCGCTGTCTCGCCAATAAAATCAGGCCGACGGACACGCGCAAACGCCGATCGGGGGATCGGCTGCGGACCAGGGGGATCCGCCCCCCATTCGCCGCGAGAGTGACGGCTTTAGCCGGCACCAGGACCGACTTCTTCCGTAACTCCCTCAGTTGCAACCGCGCCTCAAGCCGTCGTTGTGGCACGTCAGTATCGACCGCTTCCTTTGGTCGCGGCTATCTCCTAGCCGTCAGACAGGTGTTGCTGAATAACGGCGCTGCAGGCTTTCGAATTGTTTCTGCCGTAGGATCCGCGTCCGGTGCAGCATGTATTTCGTGAGCACCACGAGAATGGAAAGTCCATAGCGGCAGCTCGCCATGAACGATGCCGAGGACGCCTGCGGGAAGTAGCGCGTGGGCACCGGGATTTCGGCGATGCGAATCCCGACGTCGACGAACTGGGCCACGATCTCCTGGTCGAACACGAAACGATCCGAATTCATTTCCACATTTACAGCTTCCAGCGCCTCGCGGCGATAGGCCCGGTAGCCGGTGTGATATTCGGCGAGCTTCAGACCGAAGGCCGCATTTTCAAGCGAAGTGAGAAACCGGTTCGCGGCGTATTTCCACCACGGCATCCCGCCGGCTCGTGGATCTCCGTTGAGCAGCCGCGAGCCCAGCACAACATCGGCGCGGTCCTCCTGGATCGGCCGGATAATCTCCGGCAGCAGCTTCGGATCGTACTGGTAGTCGGGATGCACCATGACCACAATGGTTGCGCCCGCGCGGAGGGCTTCGCGATAACAGGTCTTCTGGTTGGCGCCGTAACCGTAGTTGCGGTCGTGGACGAACACCTCCAGCTTCAAATCGCGCGCGACGCGGATGGTTTCGTCGGAGCTGCCGTCGTCCACCAGGATGACCAGGTCGACCTGGTCGTGGGGGAGCTCGGCATAAGTCATGCGCAACGTTTTCTCGGCGTTGTACGCCGGCATCACCACGACAACTTTCTGCGGAGTCGGCACTTCCTTTCCCAGTGTAACCTGTTGTCGTACAGCGGCCTTTGCGGTTGGTTTCCACGTTTCAGGGTCCGGCGACGTCACATAGTTGGCAGGTCGTATTCCCGCGGCGACCGATGCTAACCTGAAAAAAGGAGAGTCGCATGCGTTTTCGACCCGTGCTGTTTGTGTTGCCGCTGGCCATGTTCGCCCAGACTGCGCCCCCGGACGTGGACCAGGCGCTTCGCGCCAGGGTGAATGAGTTTTTTCAGTACCACGTAACGGGCGACTTTGAAAAGGCTTGGGGAATGGTCGCTGAAGACACCAAGAAGGAGTATTTCAGCGCTCAGAAGACCAGATACGAATCGTTCAAGATCGATTCGATCAAGTACACGGAGAATTTCACCAAGGCCATGGTCACGCTCACCGTGCAAGAAAGAAAACGGATGAGCGTTCAATTTCCGGAACTGGTGATGACCGAGCCTACTTCTACGTTGTGGAAAATCGAGAACGGCAAATGGTGCTGGTACAACGAGCACGCCACGAACTGGCTGATGCCGATGGGTCCCTCGGATCCCAAGACGCTCGCGGAAGCCAGAACAAAGGCGCAGAGCAGCACGCCCGCGCTCACGCCAGAGAAGCTGCGAGAGCAGGTGAGCACGATCCTGTCGCAGTCGAGCCTGGACAAGCCCGAGCTCAAGCTGACCAGCAACAAGGAATCATCGGATCAGGCTGTGTTTCGCAACGGTCAAGGTGGAGCGGTCAAGGTGTCCCTGCTGCCGGTGTCGTTGCCACCGGGGATGACCGCGAAGCTGGATAAGACCGATGTGGGCGCCAACGAGCAGGCGATCCTGAAGGTAACCTACACACCGGGATCGAGCGACAAGGCCCCCGCCGATGTCCCGCTAAACGTGCTGATGGAGCCTTTCGGCCGCGTATTTCCCTTGATGGTCCGATTCGCCCCCGCTCAATAAGCCGCGAACGAGTGGCCTGCCGCTTGCTTCCTGCATAGCGGAGGCAACACAGTATGGTGAATGCGACCGGCGGGTTATTGTCCACAAGCCCTTTGAATCTGCTGTTTTCAAAGTCCACGACGGGTGGGTCGGTGGATTCCTTCGCGCAGGATCTGGTGACAGCGATCGAGGGATACCTGGGCAATGCCAAAACTGGGTCCCATTTTGAAATCGATGTCCAATCGGGACAGGGAAAACAGTTCACGGTGACCGTGAAGGATCTGAGCGGAGGGCCAACAGGCTCGGGCACTCCGGCTGCGGGCACTGTGATTATGCCGACAACTCCGGTGCTCACACCGACGACGCCAGTTCTCAAGTCGACGACGCCATTGAGTTCGACGCCTGGGCTGGTTATCGACAAGTCCAAGATGACGCCGACGGATGCGTACTGGGCAGAGCAGCCGGCCGCGGTCCAGGCGCTCCGATACACGCCAGACGATCAACGTTACTCCGAGGCCCAGCAACTAGCCAAGGAGGGCTACACGATCGACGTTCCCATCATGGTCTGGGGTTGGGATCCCCTGGTCACGATGACGCTGCGTCAAAATGACGGCTATACGTGGGTGCCCTCGGCAATGCAGCCGAACATCCCCATCGGGCCGGGCATTGCCAACGTGTGGAACCTGCCCGGGTACGATGCGAACAATCCGCCGCCGGGATCGATCAAGGTGTCCACTGACTTCGCCCAGGGTACAGGCTTGCAGGATCCGTGGATCAAGACCTGACACGCTCACGTCCGGTTCGAGAACAGGATCTCGCGCTGTAAGAGTCTTTTGCGAGTTCAACGCGACGGCTCATGCCACTCGCGTGGGGGATGATTTTCCAGGAAGGAAAATCAATGAGTATTCCCATCAGCGCTCCTGTGGTGCCGGCACAACCCCATCAGCTGGCGTACGGCGTTTCCCAACTAGCGCTATTTGCGACTTACACACGCGAAAGTTATCTGGCAGCCTTCGGAGTTCAGGCGCCCGCCTGGGACCCCTCGAGGGTGCGTAAAACCTGGTTCGACTCGACCGTCGACACTTCCGATCCGGCGAATGTCGCGGTGTACAAGATCATCGCGCTCGATGGGACCGGGAACTGGGGACCGCGTCAGATGCTGATGCCGGCCATCGAAGCCGCGAAGGTAAATCTACCCGGAGCGGTAACCTATCCTGCTTACGCAATTGCTCCAGCGCAGGTGACCAGCGGAGGATCGCCGGTCAATGCGAATTACCTGAGTCTCGAAGCGGACGCGCGCGCGCTTCTGGCGGCGCTCGGCGGCAGCGGCCTGGTGCAGGAGAGTGGGAACGCCATCTTCCCGATCGTTTATCCCGCATCGGAGCCGCGGCGGATTTGGGATTTCGTGGTAAACGGAGCCCTGATGAACGTAGGGGCATTGCTGCTCGCGCAGAACGCGAACGGAGTGGGTGCGCCAGGACACTGGGACACTTCGCGAGGCGATCCGGTGTGGGTTGCCGATGCGGCGGCGCCAACCGGAGCGAACGATATGCGTCCGCCGCGAGACATGCCGCTAAGGGATTTGTTGCCCAACGAAAAACTGCAGGCGGGGTTGATGGGGGTCAGCGTGGTCCGGACGGATTTACTGCAGCAGCAAAACATTCAGGAAGGACAATTCACGGCCGACGACCGCGCGACATTACAGCAGATTTATCAGATCCTGAGCAGGTTGAGTTGAGGGCCGGTTGCGGCCGGCCCCCAAGGTTGGCGTCAATTCACGCCGGGTATAAACACGGAATTGCTGTAGAACACCAGATTGTTGAGAATCACTCCAACCGAGAAGGGTTGATCCGGCCCGGTTTGGAAATTCTGCGGGATCTGGAAGCCGACCAGATAGACACCGACTCCTCCCTGGTAGGTGGAGCTGATTACGGGCACGCCGGCATTGTTCACACCGACAATGGCCTGCGCCACGGTAGCTTGCCCGTTGCCAGGGTTGTTGGTGGACGCTGGCGGCGAGGTTTGGCCTACGCCGGTCAGGAACACGTAGTAGGTTTCACCGCGATGCGCGAAGCTCGAGGGCGTGACATACGTGCCATCCAGAGCGCGAATCACTGCGGCGTAGACCTTGTTGCCGGGTCCAAGATACGTGAAGATTCCGGGCTGCGCGGCAAAAACCGGAACGCCGGAAATGGTGGTTGTGCCGCCGCTGACTGTGAGGACAACAGTCGCGGTGCCGGTGCCCACTTGAGTTTCGCAAGGAACCTGGAACGTCGCCTGTTGGACGTTGTTCTGGTTCGATACCGATGAAAGTGGCGCAGGCGTTCCGTTGACAGAGAGGGCGCTGATCGGACCGAGCCCGTAGGGCAGCGGACCGAATAGACTGGCTGAGACTACCCCCGCCACGCCAGGAGCGACTCCGCTGCCGGTAACGGTTGCGAGTCCGCATGCCACCAGCCCGATCACACCGCTGGCAGTGTTGGTGAAACTACTGGCGGTAATGGTTGGTCCGGCGGGAATCGACGTGAGGGTGGCAGTTGCGGAGAGGCTGGCGGCGGAGGCTATTACTACGATGGTTCCCACCCCTCCGGCGGTCACCGTGGTGGAGGCATGTCCTTGCGCGTCGGTGTTCGCGGTGGTCGGGTTCACCGTGGCGAATCCGGTGGTGACGCTAAACGCCACCGTAGCGCCCACCACCGGATTCCCGGTAGCGTCTTTCACGACGAACACCAGCGGTTGAGGGAAAGCCTGGTTGGTAATCACGGTTTGGCCGCCTCCGCTGACCAGGGTTATGCTGGTCGCGAGAACCTTGTTGTTGAGGCTGAACTTCACGGAAGTTCCGTTGGCGAGAGAGAGAGTAACCGTGACCGGACCTGGAGTCGACCCGAACAGCACGCTGGTCGAGACGTGTCCGTTGCTGTCGGATTGATTGATGGTGTTTTTGAGCTGAGCCGAGCCCTGTGTAACCGTCCATGTCACCGTGGCGCCGGACGCGGGTGCTCCGCATCCGTCGGTAATTTGCGCGTTAAGCGCGGTCGTTTGACCGGGCTGCCCGCTTTGATTGTTGCCACTTAGGATAGTGACGGCAGACGCGCCGCCAGCTTTGATCTGGACGCTGACCTCATGCACGCCCCAGTTGCCGACTGCGACGACCACGGGGTAAATACCGGTCTGGCAAGTGGTCGCGACGACGGTACAGTGGGCGAACCCGTCGGCTCCGGAATTGGAAGATGTCTGGCAGGCGATGGGCGGCCCGGGCTGAGTTGGATCGTTTTGCGTATTTGCTGGATTCAGCAGCAAGAGACCAATTCCGGGGATCGGGCAGCCGCCGCAAGTGCGGTTCTCCGATACGATCTGCGCGACGATTCCGTCGGTCACAGGCGTTCCAGCAGTGACCTGAAGCGGTATGCCGGGTCCGGGTGTGACGATGAAGGTCCCTGGAGTATCGCCGCCGCCGATGTTCGCGGTCAGGAAGATGGTTTCCGTGAAGGTTACAGTTCCGTACTGCGAGGTAGCGGTAACGGTAGCCTGGCAGGCCACCTGTGAGATCGCTGTCGTCCCGCAGTTATTGCTGCCTTGCGAGATCGGCGTCTGGAAGAAGTTAACACTGGCAATGCCCTGGGAGTTGGTGTTGACGGCGCTGTTGTCGATGACGCCGTAGCCGGACGTGAGCGTGAACGTGACGGGCACACCCGCGAGCGGTTTCCCGGTCGGGTCGGTGACAAGTACAGTAAGTGGATCCAAGGTGTACCGGCCGTCGACTCCGGCTTCGAGTAACTGGCCGTCGCCTCCAACCAGCGACATCTGGGTGGAACCGCCGCCTCCGCCGCCACCTCCACCGCCGCCTCCGCCTGAAGACGTGGGAACCACGATGCTAAAAGTGGTGGTCGCGCCGCCGACGGTCAGCGAGATGGTGCACACTCCTGCGGGGCAGGTGGCGCCTCCGGTGGGCACGGTCACGATGGCTTGAACCAAGCCTTCGGAGTTCGTAGCGGACCCGGCTTTAGTGAGGACCAGGTTGGTGCTTTGGTCGACGCTGAACGTCGCCGCCGCGTTGAAGACCGGGAGACCCGCTGCATTCAGCGCGCGGCCGACCAAAGGAACGGAGCTGGCGCCGTTGGCGATATGTTGGCCGTCATTGTAGGTGATGAATTGCGCGGGGCTGTCGGCGGCGGGCACCGACGCGAATTGCATGACACCGCCATTAAAAGTGGCCAGCGCTTGCTGGCTGACCGTGTTGGTGGTCAAGTCCATCCGATAGAGATTGGTCTGGTTGCCATTGGAGACCAGCAGGTACAGCCAGTGCGCCGTGGGAAGCTCGTTGGAGACCGCAACAGCAAGGACGTTTTCGATGGTGGTCCGGGGGAGGCCGAGGCTGGGAGCGTCGATGACGGCGGCAAACGGATTCGGGCTCACGTCGTACAGCGTCGTGATGGCGGGTGCATACGCGAACAGCCGGCCGTTGGAAGCCACAAAGATGTCGCTGAACAGAACCGGCGTGTTGGTGCCGCTCTGAGCGGGCCATGGAACGATAGCCCCGGTCTGGAGATTGATCTGCAGCATCGACTGACCCGCAATCTGGGGCGTGTGGTTCACCGTATACGCGAATTGTCCCTGTGGATCGATGTGGAATTGGAGCGGCTCGAACGCAAGCGCCGTGAAATGGCAGGGGGGGGTTGTGGCGAATTGGTTTACCTGATCGCAGGTTTGCGCTGTGCCGGTTTGAGCGGACGTGAGCAGGGACGGGTCAAAGGAGTACAGCCGGTTAGCTGCGGTGACGAAGAGAGTCCCTTGGGGCGTCAGCGTGATGGAACTTGCGTCTCCGGTCAGGTTGAGTTGCATTCCAACGCGCTGGCGGGTCACCAGATTGAATGCCGACACTTGGCTTCCGAACGCGGAATTCGTCAGGACGAATGCGTATTGGGAATCCTGGCTCACTGCAATCCAGCACGAGGCGCAATAGTTGGGCTGTTGATCGGCGGCGAACGTCGCAGCGCCTGACAGAGTGAGCCCGCCGGGAGTGAGAACCTGGTCGTTGGTGACGTCAATGATATAAAAGCCGTCCGCGCCCACCAGAAAGTATTTCCCGTCCCGCGAGATTGTGGCCGCTGTAGGAGCGATCCCAAGGCCATTGATGCTATGGAAATTAGTGAGGGTGGAATCTGCCGACTGCAGCGAACTGGCGCCACCGGAGCCGAGCAAATAAAACTTGGTTCCATCGGCGGTAGGAATAATCGCCCCGACCCCGGAAGGCCCGTTGCCGTTGACAAAGGGAGTGAGGGGGTTCGCGGTGGCGTTAAAAGCGCTGAACTGTGTAAATGTGTTGGGCTGGGTGGCGTATTGAAACAGATACTGCTGGCCGGGACCAGCCAGGGCGACGCTACACGCAGCCAAGCACACGAACACCGCGCGGGAAAAATATCGAAGCAACATGAATTGACCTCTCGGAGACGAGATGGACGCGGGCAGAAATTTAGTGTATCACACTGGCCAGGGTCAACGGTAGGGAAAATTTGGAGGCCAAAAAGCGAAAGGGAGGGGCCGAAGCCCCTCCCTTATCGATCCTGCAAGGATACTGCTTAGTGCGCCCTGATTTCAGCGAGCTGACCAGTGCGGTTGAGACCGGCGAGATCGAGGATGATACCGAGGTAACCCTCAGACACACCACTCGACACCGGGCCGCCGCCTAGCGGGCTGATGAAGGCATACGCATGGCACCATTGGAAGCTTGCCTGGGCGATGATGTAGCCCTGGAAGCCGTTGGCTCGATTATCGAGGCCGTTGGCACCAGTACCGATCGCGCCACCACCACTGCTAAGAACATAGGTGAGGACCTGACCGGCCGGGACGACGCCGCTAGTCTGCGATGCGGGCGGCGCTGCGCCGTTATTCCCGACACCGAAGTAGAAGAAGGTGATGGCACCTGTCTGCGGCGTAGCGCCGAAGCCGAATGCAGCACCTGGATCGAGCGACGTGTTGGCGATCGCGATGCCCGTGTCAAATCCGCTCTGAGCGGACACGAACGGGAACAGAATGTCGCAAGCGCACTTCACGACTTCAATGATGTTCAGCGGAGCGTTGCTCGGAATAAAGCGCGGCACCGGCAGCGTGAAGGAAGGCTGACGCGCCGAGGACGAGCTATAGAACGGAGCAAAGCTGGCGGCCACCTGCTCTACCTGGTTCGGAACCGGCAGACCGATCGGCGGGTTGGCGCTCAGGTTGGACTGATACGCAACCACGACCGCGACCGTGGTGGTTTCGATGGAGTTCGGATCCGAGAACAGGATTTCCCATACCGCGAGGTTGTTGGAAACCTGTACCAGACCGTTGGTGCCGATGGTCAGATTGGCGTTGCCGGACCTGCCATTGCTGGCGCCAGCGGCGGTGATGCCGTTTGGCGGAGCGTAGGCACCGCTACCGTCAGCAGCGGTCGAGGTGAGAACCATAACGCCCGTGACGCCCTGCGTGATGCTATTGACTAGCAGGATGACTGGCGGGACATAGATGTTCAGACCCTGAGGCTGGTTCGAGAAGTTCAACGCCAGACGCGTACCCTGGCTGGCGACACCAGCGCTGGAGATACCGGTCGGCTGAGCGTTGCCATCCCACAATGCGAATCCATTGTTGGAGACCGAGATGGGACCAACCGCGAGAGGCGGATTGGGGATTGGAACAAGCTGAGCGCCGCCGCCCAAAGGCTGACCGGCAGCAGTCGCTACCCATTCCCAACCACTTTCTGTGTTGTAGTTGGAACCGGTTGCGTTCTGAGCGAGATCACCCGGATAGTTAATCGTCCCGGCATATTGCACAGCGCCGGAGGACAATGTGCCGTTTCCGACCGTCCCGCCGACAGTTACGTTCGTTTGCAGGAACGAGACGTTTTTGGTTTTCCATGCGTTCTGGAAGCCCTCCACGAAAGTCACCTGCGGCTGAACGCCGTTGTTGATGCGGTTGTCACCCGTGCTCGTCTTGCCCAGGAACAGGTTGAGGTTCTCACTGTTGCACTGGAGGAAGCCCAGATACGGAACGGCAACGTCGCCCTTACCATCGTTAAGAATGCTCAGGCCATGCAGAACGGTGGCAACGGTCAGCTGCTGACCGGAGAAGTTGTTCACCTGAATGAACGTGGTGCCGGTGAAGGACACGCTCATCAGGATGGACTGCTGAGTGAAGGTGGAGGTGACGCCGAGGAATTCAGCATCCGCACGCACGTTGGTGATGCGAAGTGTGCGCGTGGTCTGGGTTCCCGGAGGATCGAACGGAACACCGGCGAACACCACGATGCTGTTCTGGCCGACGTTCTGCGCGGTTCCAAGGCGGCCCTGGAACACGTTGGGACGTCCGCAACCATAGGCGTTGAAGCCGGTCAGTCCGGCGCCAGCGCAGGTGACCGTCAAACCGGTCGTCGCGGTGCCCTGAACGCCTGGAGTCCCGTCATAAGTGGCGGCGGGATTCGAAACGCCAGGAGCGGCGGCCGTGGACGAGGGAGCGATGGTCTCGCAAACCCCCGGACCCGACGGACCCACGTCCGGCGCACCGTTGAACGTAGCGCTGAAATTGCCGCAGTTCAGAACGGGGCGTGTCGGATTGGTCTGCGAGTTCGGCTCGTCGATCAGCAGCAAAGCTTCGTCGAAAACGCTGCTCGAGCTGGCGGTCAGTTTGCTGGTGACGTTGGTGCTCAGAAACACGGTGACGTTCACCGAAGGCACAACTTGCCCCGGCGACGTCGGCGTGCCGCCGAAACACTGCAGAATATAGTCACCAACGAGGTCCGCATAAGCCTCGGCTCTTACGAGCGTCGGCGTGGTGAAGGCGTTGCAAGTAACTGCGCCGCCTTGCGCGCTGGCCGGAATGGACAGCCCAACAACCAGGGCTACCATGGCTAGCGCATAAAACAATTTGCGAAAATCTGCCATTTCCTTCTCCTTGTGAGTTCTTGGAATTGAATTGATGGAAGTTCTCTTTTTCAACCTGAGCCTCAATCTGCGATTCCTGCGGCCTGATGCCTCTTCGGACCTAAACCGAGGATCCGAGCTTCCCTCCAGCCTGACATCACATTGAGCGCGCAAGACGCTGAAAAAACGCTTTGCGCTCCCCTGAACGCGCAAGACGCTGGAAAACGCTTTGCGCTCTCATTTGGCTGATCTCCGCTCGACTGCTGTACTTCTAAGCTCATTCTTTTTGACTTCTCTTTATATCCCTATGTGCTCGCGGGATTCACGGTCATGAATGCCGCAACAAAACTACTTTCTGTTACACCCTGGACGCAGTCAGTTATTGATACCACCCTAAGGCGGTCCAAGTCAAGCAAAAATTTATAGTTGCGCCCCCGGAGAGACACTTACGCGCCTCCCGTACATCGCTATCATTCGAACACGTTACAGGCGACGGCGTCAAGCCGCAGCAGCGAACGGCTGAAATTGGAGGCTGAATGGAGAATGTTCCAATCCGATTGGAGAAAAGCGGCGGGTAATGCGTTACATGTTCCGGATGGTCTTTTTGAGCAGCTTCACCCGGGTCTTCAATTCGTCGCTGGCTTCGAGCAGGCTGGTCTCATCGTAGATGACGTGCGGAGTCATAAACATAATCAGTTCGCTGCGCTGGTGAAGCTTGGATTTGCTTCCGAAGATCCCGCCAATATAAGGCAGTCGAATCAGACCGGGGATTCCAGTTACCTGGTCGGTGACCGTATCTTTTATGGTTCCACCGATCGCGATCGTGTCCCCATCCTGCATGGTGATCTGGGTTTGCACCACCTGTTGCGCAAATGCGGGGGTCTGAGCAGTACCCGCGTTGGGGTCGATTCCGCTGACCTGCTGGCCTACGATGAGGGTGACGATCCCGCTGGGACTGACGCGGGCGCTCACCTGTAACGTCACGCCGGTGTTTTGCGATGAAACATTTTGGGTGGTTACTGTTCCGCCCCCGGTGGGGATCACGGTCGAGCCAGTGGACACCGGCACCTGCGTTCCAACATTGATGGACGCAGGGATGCTGTCGGTCGCGATCAGGCTGGGTTCAGAGATCATGTGGACGTGTGTGCGGTTTTCATTCAGCGTGAGCATGGTGAGCAGCTCACGTCCGCTGTCGACCAGGGTTCCGATGTTAAAAGTTCCAAGGCCGGTCGCGTCGAGGCCGGCGGTCCACTTGCGAGCGGCTGACGTACTCTTCGGCTGCATCTTGGCGCTGATCCCGCTGGCGAAATTGTCGGTGAGATCGACTTCGTAGATTTTGGCTTCCAGCAGGATCTGGCGCGGCGGAACATCCAGGTCTTTGAGAATTTTCAGAATGCTCTGGAGCGTCTGTGGCTCGGCCTGGATGATGAGCGCGTTATCGAGCGGATTGGGAACAATACGCGGCTTGGACGCATCCGATTGCGCGGCAGCCGACTGTGCCGATGGAGCGGCCGCACCCAGGGGCTGGCCGGTCGCGCCCATGAGATTGTTTTGAACCGGGGCTTGCGCCGAGTATCCTCCGAAGGCGGGGTATCCGAAGCCGCCGGGCGCGCCATAACCTACGCCTCCGCCTCCGAATCCGCCCCCGATACCGGCTCCACCGCAGGAACCAGCTCCGCCAAATGCGCCGCTGAAATTGTTCGCGTTGCCATAGCCGCCGGGATTTCCATACGCGCTGCCGCCGAGTATCGGACCGCCGCCATAACCTCCTCCGTAGCCGCCGCCATAACCGCCGCCGTAGCCACCTCCGTAACCGCCGCCATAACCTCCGCCGTAGCCCCCTCCATAGCCGCCGCCGTACCCGCTGCCGGTTTGGATTCCGAACAACTGGCCCAGCGCCTGCGCCAAGCAATCCGAACGGCCGTATTTCACTCGGTAGACGTACATTTCGACCGCACCGCCCGCGATTACTTTCACCGGAATATCAAGTCTTGTCAGCCACGACTCGATGGTGTCGAACACGCCGGGATTCGGAGCCACCGCGATCAAAGTATTGATGCGATCGACCGGAAGGAATTTGACGGCCGACGATTTCGAGTCGAGCGAGATGGACTTGAGCACGTTCTCCAGATCCTTTACCAGATCCGATGGGCGGCTATTCTTCACCTCGAACAAACGTACGCGCTGGCTGGCGAACGTATCGCTGTCGAACATCGAGATCAGTTCCATGGTGCGCCGCATGTTGCGGCGGCTGTCCAGCAGGAACAGAAGATTGGCCGCTTCGTAGGGATAGGCGACGGCGTTTTCACCGATGAACTCCTGCAGCACTTTCATCAGCTCGGTGACTGAAACGTACTTGAGGAAGATCATGTTGAGCATGGTCTGATCGTCCTCTGGAATACTCTGCGCGGCGCTCTGCGCGTTGGTGGTGATTTGCGGGCGAATGGGCTGATGGTTGATGTCTTTCAGCGGAACGATTCGATAGATGTCGCCATTCTGGACCATTCCATAGCCGTTGATGCGCAGAATCTGATCGAGCAGGTTGCGGGCGTCGATGGAGCGCGAATCGCCATACGTGTTCAGCGTCACTCCGCCTTTCACGGTCGGGTCGATATAGATGTTGATCTTCAACTGGCGCGCCAGCGTATCGATCACTTCCGTGAGCGAGGCGTTCTGAAGATTGAACGATCCCATTTGCACCTGCGGAGCCTGGGGTGCCGGCGCGGCGGCCGGCTGAGTCTGCGGCGGTTGGGCTTGCGGAGGTGGAGCCTGGGGCGCCGGAGCTGGTGGTGGAGGAGCCACCGGTGGCTGCGCTGAAATCGTGGAAATCACGGCCATGGCCGCGGCGAGAAATCGCGCCAGAGTCTTTCTTCGAACCATTATTTGACCTTCTCCCAGTAGCACGACTTGCCCATTAACGTTGTCCTGATGTTCTTTCGATATCCGTCCACCACTGCTCCATCCGGCGTAGGATCGTTCATCATGCAGCCGCGGAAGTCGGTACCGTTGATGGTCACGCCGACCGCGGAATCGGACCGAACTGAATCGCTGGAGGATCCGCCGAGAGGCTTGACTCGCGATCCGCTGCTTGCGGCACCAGACGGTGACGGTGGAGCTGGAGCTTGATAAGATCCTGCGACGGGTCCCTGCGGGGCCTGATCCACCTTGGCCTTCAGATCGTCGAGCTTGCGCTCGACTTTCTTGTCATTCCAGCCCAGCGTGATGGTGTCGCGATCGAAGCTCACCAATTTGAAATCGCCCACTTTATCTCCAGCCTGAAAGCGTTTCTGCGGTGTGTTGCCGATGGTGAGGAAAATAACGGGCGGGTCGACGAAACCGATCTGGCCGTAGTACGTAGGCATAGGGGGAATCGGCTTTTCGGGCGGCGGTGGAGGCGGCGGGTCCAGGATTACGTTCGGATTGCGATCTTTCGCAAACAGGGTCCTCTGCGCGACATCGATATATTGCACCGGAGCGACTGGAGCGGGTTGCGGAAGCGGCGGCGGCGCAAGCACCGGCCGGGTCTGCGCGGAGCGCAGCAGGATCTCGCGCTCGTGGGCTTTCATCTCCCGATAATGCCGGCGCGCCTGCCAGCCGAGCGCGCCCGCCAGCGCCAGCAGCGCAAGATTCAACAGGACAATTTTTCGATTCATGAATGTCTCTCCGGAACCAGTTTTCGCGGCACCACGCCGGATATCGTGAGATGTACGCCGATGACCTTTTCCTTCGGATTGCCGGCGCTGATGCGCAGCTCGCTGGTCGAAACCAGTTCCGGACGCGTCGCGATCGCGGCCAGCATGTTCACCAACTGGTCGACGCGGCACTCGTAACCCACCGCAACGCTGGCTTCTCCATAGGTATCGCCCAAAGGACGCAGCGCGAAACCTTCGGTGGAACGAATCTCGACGTTCTCGGCTTTTCCCACCTCGCGGATGATCTGGATCAGCAGGGCCTGGGCTTGCGCGGCGGTATCGGCAACCAGCAGCCCTTTTTCACGGAGGGCGAGCTCGGCGTTCACTTTCTTGAGAATCTCGTCCTTGGCCGGGACGGTCGCCACGATTTCGCGCAAGTTCGCCAACCGTTTTTCGGCCATCGGGATGCTTTCTGTTGACGCGACTGCCGTCGCGCCGGGCCCTGCGGCATCCTCGGGCCAGAAGCGAATCACCAGACCGAGGATCACAGACACAGCGGCAAACGGCACGGTGCGGCGATAGAAAGGACTGAGCGTCATCGCCCCGCCTCCCGCAAAGTTCGTATCCGGAACCCTTCCACCAACCCCTGACGCACCGGAGGCATCACGAATTCGGAGGACTCAAACAGCGGTGACGAATCGATGACCTTGAGCAGCGCAGGCGCTTGTTCGGCCTCGCCCGCGATGGTCACTTGATTCCGTGAGATCTCGATGGAATTGAGCCACGCCGGCGGCGGAAGGATCTTGGTCAATTCCGCAAGCACGTCCATGTCGGCTTTGGCGCGATGCCGGAAATCGTCGAGAAGCAGGGTCTTACGGCGCGCGGGCGTCAGCGTCTCGGTCAATTGAGCGGAACGCTGCGCCTGTTTTTCGATCTTGTGTATTTCGCTCTGCAGCGACCGTTCATAGCGATGATTTTCGAAAGCCGGAGTGGCGCTCATGGCGATCGCCGCGCCCAGCACCAGCACGCCCGCGATGGCTGAAGGAACCCAGATGGCTCGCGAGCTGTTCTGCCGCATTTCGGCCGGAAGCAGGTTTACCGAAATCGCCAGCCAGGGGCACGCCGATGCCATTGCAGCGGCGAAGGGAAGAGCCGGCGCGGCCCCCAGGACTTGATCGAGTGGGCGCGCTTCGGTTGCTTGGTCGACGCGGAGTTCGGCGCAAGCGAGCGCGGTGCCGCGTGGATCGTCCACATCGAAGCTGGCCGAGAACAGCGTGCGCGCGGGACTCTCTCCGTAATATTCGACGTGGCCGTCCACGCGCTCCGCCGCCAGCAGTTCGGAAGGCGGCGTGTGCAGCAGACGAAGCGCCGAATAGATCGCCGCGGAGGAGCAGGTGAACGCTCCGATCTTGACGCCGGCCTCTGAAAAAAGCTCCGCATAACGCTCGATTGCCGCGCGACGTGCAATGGCCACCAGCACGGTCGCAGTGCCAGGCAATCGCGCCCAGCTTGAAACCACATCATCCTCAGGGTACGGATGCAGGCCGTCCATCTGGAATGCGATCGCCGCGGCCAGATCTTTGTCGGAAACGCCTGGCAGCGCGATCTGGCGCGCGATCACATCCTGGCGCGGCAAAAGCACAGTCGCGGCGACGTGGCGCAGATCCAGCTTGCGGACAAAAGCTCCATACTCAGTGCCCCACACGCCGGCGGGTTGATGCGCAAAATTCTGTAGGCTGAGTTTCTCGAGCAGGCGTGCGCCGTTCGGCCGGACCCGCGCCGCGGCGACATGGAGCGATTCAGAACCGTGCGGTCCGGCGATCTGGATTCCGATGCCGCTGCCGAACGCGGCCCAGCGCTTTACTTCAGACGGAATCATGGCTGAGGAACTCCCTGCAAGGGCTGGAGAATTCCGGGAGGCGCGACGGCATCTTGCGACCACGCGTCGTCATACCAGCGCAGCACGCGGACGGGCATCATCTCGTAATAGGGATTGCGGCGCGGGTCGAACGTTTTTACGGTGGCCGAAGCACTGCGCACGATTTCCGAGGGACTGCCATCCGGGCGGCGCAAACGCGCGGTGGCGCGCAAAGTCCAAATCGCGTGGCCGCCCCCGATGGTCAGCCGCGGCGTGGGGAACCCGAGGTCGCCCACTTCGCCCATATTCGCAAACGGTGCAATCTGGCGGTGCGCCACGATCGCCGCGGCGCCCGCCGCCGGGACGCCCACTGCCTGCATCAGGGCCGGGCTCATCGTATTTGCATCGAACGGTCCAGCGGTGCCCCAAATCGAAAGACAATCGCGCAGCCCGCCGGAGGCATACAGCCGTCCCTGATTGTCCGCGATGTAGTTGCCGTAAAACAGCTCGGGTGTCATGCCGCGCACCAGTAACAATTCCTCGATCTCCTGAAAAGACGCATGCCGGGCGTGAAAAGTCGGAGCGCCCATGCTGGCCCCGACACTGGCGTAGAACTGATCGAACCCGGAACCCCCCGACCCTCCCCGCCAATCCTGAATCGCTTGGACGATTTCGCTCGCCTGAACGGTGTTGCCGCCGACCGCGGTGACCAGCCGCAGCAGATCGTCGGGATTGGCCGTGTTGATGTTCAATTTGGCGGTTTCCGGGATCATTTCCACCACTACATCGCCGCTGGGATATGAAAAATAGAGACGCGGCTTGTTGGGTTGCCAGAATTTCGGCGCGAAGTCGGGACCCCATAGCATCCACTGGATACCCCGCTCCACCGATCCCGAGGCGAGATACCAGGCGCGCAAGCCGTCGGCAGCGCCGCTTACGCGGCTGGTTTCTGACCGCACACTGGACGCGACTGATAGCGCGATTGCCGCGAGCGCTGCCGCAACCCACAGGACCATCAACAGAGCGCCGCCTTTTTGTCTATTGCGAGTCATGTTTTATTGCCAGTCATTTCTTATTGCCAATCATCGGGATAAGCGATCAGCACGTCCCTCGTCACGGCGATCCGGGCGGTTACAGTGAGCAGCGGAAGACGCGCCGGATCCGCTACCAGCGGCGTCATCTCGACGCGCACCGCAAACGGTAAATTCGGCGCGGTCCATTGCGAGACCCAGTTGCCGCCTCTCGGCGAATTCGGATCCGTCGATTTATAGACAAACTGGCAGGACGCGAGCCGATCGGCCAGCACGAAGGACTGCGGCGTCGGCCGGCCCGGCGCAAGCTGTCCATTCGCGCAAAAAGGGGTCATGCTGTCGGGGCCCGTGTACAAAGCTTCGTTGACGATCAGCCGCACGCCGCGATCGGCCGGCAGCACCTGCATTTCGATGACGCGTGGATAGCCGCGCGCGCCTTCCGTCATGGAATAGCTGGATACGAAGCGCAAGGTCTGTTCGTTTCCAATGAATGCGGGACCGCACCCCCCCAATACCGGCATCGCGTTGCTGATCTCGCGCGAAATGATCTGCTGGACGCTGATCACGCGGCGATTGGATTGAAGACGGTCGTCGACTTTCTGCAACGTGAGCAAACCCGCGCGCATCGCCATCAGCATTCCAGCCGAGAGCGCGGCTACCAGCGTGATGGAGATCAACAGCTCGACCAGTGTGAATCCACGCCGGCGATCGACCGCTCCCTTTGGTCGCGGCTCAGCTACACGCCCAACGTTAGAGATCGCCGACCCTGAGCCGTGACCAAAGGGAGCGGTTAATCGTCGACGATGCCCTGACCAGCCCATGTTAAAGGATGCTCCGGCGGAATCCTTCGAGCGTGAAGCTGCGCCGAATGGGTGCGGTTGGGCTGCCGCTCATCCACCAGATTTCCAACTGGACGCGGTCCACCACCCATCTGCCGATGCCGCCACCGGGGGCCTGCTCGAGCGGCGTGATCATCGCGCTCCACCCGGCCGCGATTCCACCACACTGCGCCGGATCGAACACGCCCTCGATCGCGGACTTGCGCGGCACATTATGATCCACCAACAGCTCGTCCATTTTCGATTTCGCCAGCAATGTCGCCCGATCGTACTCGGTGAGCCGCGCCGCGTTGCGCGTGGAACTGGCCAGTCCGCTCATTAGTCCCGCGACAGCGATCCCCATGATCAACGTCGCGACCAGGACTTCGAGCAGCGTGAATCCGCGCTGGTGTTTCATTGCGCTTGTGATACTCCGGTGATCGGGTCGACCGTGACCAGCCGCTTGCGCCCCTGTGGCGTCGAAAGCTCGATGCCGATTCGCGGGACCGCTCCCCCCGGATACAGCACAACGATGCGAGCTTCATCCGGATTCGGCGGTACGGGCAAGTGCGGCAGGATGTCGGTGATACGCAGCGGCGCGGCGATCTCCACCCGCCGAACGAATCCTAAGTCCGCCGATCGTGCGGCCAGAACGCCTTCCTTGGTCCAGATTTGAATTTGCACGGCTTGCTGGCGGCGGTCGGCACGTTCAAGGGAGGTGTTGAGCAGCGCGACGATCGAGTCGGAAGCGGACCGCAAACGCAACGATTCGAGTCCGGAAGAGACCGCCGGATAGCTGATTCCTGCGACCAGCGCGATCAGCGTCGCAACAATCAGCATCTCGAGCAACGTGATCCCGGCCTCGGATTTCACACCAGCTTTGCGGCTGGGCGTGAACTCAGTTGTTCTTCCAACTGACGACATCCGCATTGTTCCCTTCTCCGCCCGGCTGCCCGTCGGCCGCCAGTGAGACGATGTCCGGCTCGTCGCCGTGCTCACCCGGATATTTGTAAAGATACGGGCGTCCCCACGGATCCATAGGGATGTCTTTGGTCAGATACGGACCGGCCCACTGCGGCAGATTCTCGGGCTTGACGCGCAGCGCTGCCAGACCCTGATCGGTGGTAGGGAAAACGCCCGTGTCGAGCTTGTAATTCCCCAGCGCCGTCTGAAACGTATTGATCTGCTGAATCGCCGCCGTGCGTTTGGCTTTATCGACATTGCCGAACAGTTTGGGGCCGACCAGCGCCGCGAACAGCGCGATGATGGTCACCACCACCAGCATTTCGATGAGCGTAATACCACGTTGATTTTTTCGTTTTTGCATAGTTACATCGCCACGTCGTTGATGCTCGTAATCGCGAGCATCAGGCTCAGAATTAATGTTCCCACCATCACGCCCATCACCAGGATGATGACGGGCTCGAAGATGGAAGTGAACCGTCGAATCGCAGTTCGGGTTTCGTTATCGTAAATATCGGCCATGCGATTGAACATGGCGTCCAGGCGGCCGGTTTCCTCACCCACGGCGAGCAGATGTCCCGCTAGCGGCGGAAATTCACCGGCGCGCGTCAACGGCTGCGCGATGCCTTCGCCGCGTTTCACGCCTTGCGCGATCCCCTCGAGCGTTCCCGAGATTTTGCGGTTATTCAGAATCCCGCGCGAGATGCCCAGCGATTGCACCAGCGGCACACTGGCCGACACCAGCGTCGCCATGGCGCGCGCGAATCGCGCGGTTTCGGCTTTGCGCAAAGCGTCGCCCAGCAGCGGCAGACGCAGCCGCATTCCGTCCCACCACAGTCTTCCTACACTGGTGCGAATGTAGCTTTGAAACGCGACGATTGCGACCACCAGCGCGATCGCCACGGGCGCCCAGTAATTTTGAACGATATTGCTCGCCTGAAGCATGATCAGCGTCGGCGTCGGGATCTTCATCCGCGGGTCGGAAAAAATGGTGGCGAACCGCGGGACCACGAAATTCAGCAACACGAAAATGGACCCGATGCCGACCACCGTAAGCAGCGCCGGATAAATCAGCGAGCTTACGATGAAGCCGCGCAGATCGTCGCGGGTGCGTTCAAATTCGGCCAGCCTTTCGAAAATTTGCGAGAGCGATCCGGACGCTTCCCCGGCGCGAACCATATTCACATACAGTTCCGAAAAGTGCGAGGGATGCGTCGCCAGGCTGTCGGCCAGCGATTTACCGCCCTTCAACACGCGGATCACATCCAGCACCAGCGAACGGAACCCGCCATGCTCGGTTAACTCGGCGGTGATCGATAGGGCACGATCGACAGGCACCCCGGCGTTCAGCAGCGTGGAAAGCTCCTGGGTGAAAAACAGGATGTCCTTCCGTTTTCCGCGATTGAACGCAGGAATCTCAAAGTTGAACGATTTTTTCTGCTCCAGTCCGACAAAGACCGGGGTCAGCCCCTGGCGGCGAAGTTCCTGCGCGACGGATTTGTCCGTTTCGGCAGCGATGGTGCCGGTGCGGATTTTGCCGTCGGAGGCTACAGCGCGGAAATGGAAAGTCGTCGCCATCAAATTTCAAGCCAGCCGTTAATTAACGTGAATGGACGTTCATTAACGGCCCTATCTAAAACTCCTGAGTCACCCGCATCACTTCTTCCGCGGTCGTCACCCCGCGCCGGACTTTGATCCACCCGTCTTCACGAAGATTCCGCATTCCGTGCTGCCTCGCAATCCCGGTGATCACGCTCGCGTCCTCGTTCTTCATGATCGAAGCACGCAGCTCTTCATCCAATTCCATCAACTCGAAGATTCCGACGCGGCCGCGAAATCCGGTCCCGAAACACTGCTCGCAACCCGCGCCGCGAAACACCTCGATGGTGGTCCCGTCCGGCGCAATGCGCGTTCCCGCACTGGTCTTGCACTCGGCGCAAATGACGCGCACCAGGCGCTGTGCAAGCACTGAAACCAGCGACGACGTGATCAGATAATTCTCCACGCCCATGTCCGTCAGGCGCGTGATCGCGCTGGGCGCGTCGTTGGTATGCAGCGTCGAATACACGAAGTGTCCGGTGAGCGCCGCGCGAATCGCGATATCCGCCGTTTCGCGGTCGCGAATTTCGCCGACCATGATCACGTCTGGGTCCTGACGCACAATGTGCCGCAATCCGGACGCGAAGGTCAGCCCGATCTGCGGATTCACGTGAATCTGGTTGATCCCGTCCATCTGATATTCCACTGGATCTTCAATCGTGATGATTTTCTTGTCGGTCTGATTGATGCGCTTCAGCGCCGAGTATAGGGTAGTCGATTTGCCGCTTCCGGTCGGTCCGGTGACCATGAAAATTCCATGCGGGAGCGAGCAGTAATACTCCATCCGCTCCAGCATGTGCTGATCGAAGCCCAGCCGTTCCAGGTCGTAAAAATCGCCGGCCGACCGGTCGAGCAAGCGCATGACGACCGATTCGCCGTACAGCGTCGGCAGCGTGGATACGCGCAGATCCACTTCGCGACCCATGGTCTTGATCTTGATGCGGCCGTCCTGAGGCAGACGGCGCTCGGCGATGTTGAGCTTCGCCATCAGCTTCACGCGCGAGATGATCGCGGCCTTCAGTTCGCGCGGCGGCGGGTCCTGGCTCTGCAGCACGCCGTCGACGCGGTAACGAATCCGGAATTCTTTTTCGAACGGCTCGATGTGAATATCGCTGGCGCGCTTCTCCACCGCGAGCCCGATCATAGCGTTCACCAGCCGGATCACCGGAGCCTCGCTGGCCATGTCGCGCAGATGTTCCAGGTCTTCCGCGTCACCCGTGGTGGTTGCCAGTTCGTTTTCGGTTTTCTCCGTCTGCCCGTAGAAACGGTCGATCGCGTCGAGAATTTCCTGCTCCAATGCAATGCCGGGACGCACGGTCAGTCCGGTGCAAGACTCGACCGTCGAGCGTGTCTCGAAATCCAGCGGATCGGCCATCGCGAGCGTCACCGTATGATCGTGCAGCGCCACCGGCAGGCAGCGGAACTGGCGCAAAAATTTCGGCGACAGCGTTTCGGTTTCGGGCGAAACCGCGGGTGGACCATCGATCACCAGCAGTGGAACCTGCAACTGCTCGGCTAACGCGGCCAGCACGTCGCGCATGGCGACGAAGCCCAGGTCGACCAGAATCCGGCCGATTTTATCGCCGCGCTCGCGCTGCAATTCAAGCGCGCGGTCGAGATCCTCCTGCGTGATCAGCTTCCGCTCGATGAGGATCTCGCCCAGCCGCATTTTTAGTTTTCTGTGACGTGAATCGCCGCGTCTAATCCCGCGCCGCCGGCGGATTTCGCTTCCAGCAGCTTTTTCTTCTGGCCCTGTAAGACGATTTCCGTTGGTAAGCCGCTGACGTCTTCCCAGGGGTACTTCGTCAACAGTACGGCGATCACGATTTGCTCGTCGGCGGGAACCGGATCGAGCGAGGCGGCAAAGTCGGTCAGGGCCTTTCGCATTTCAGCCTTCAACTGCGGCAGTCGCTCCATTTTCTTCCGCCGATGATCCGCCATTTCCGTTTTGGTCATCTCAGGACGGAAAGTAAGTGTTGGCGACGTAACCAGGTTTACCGAGACCGTGAAAACGGCACCATAGCCTTCGAGATAAACCGAGCGAGCATCTCCGTCCAGAAGGACAAAGGGGTTGTCATTCCACAGATGTTTGCAACGATCGTCAAGATTCCGTTCCATGGTTGCCATCAGGTTTCGGCTCACGCGCGTTTTTTCGCTTGCCTTGGCGGCAAACAGCGCGAGCGCCAGAATGGCTGAAATAAGTGCGAGTCGTTTCATTGTCCAGCTCCCGCGCCAGTATTGATGGCGACCATGCGAACCACCTGCTTGCTGAGCATCTCGTAGTTCTGGGCCGCAGTGACGAAATCTGCCTTCCGCTGCTCGGCAAAACGCTGTTCGCTGGCGGCCAGCAGTTGCTGCGTCTTCTGCGCCTGGCGATCTTCGGTATCGGCGACAGCTTTGGCCACAGCGGTATCGATCCGCTTGGCGACCTCCGTCTCAATTCGCGATTCGATCTGCGCCATGTCGGCGGCAGGCGGCGCAGGGCGCACAAAGGCGTGCACCAGGATCGCCGCCGCGACTACGCATCCCGCGGCAAAGGAGGGCCGCAGGAAGCTCTGCCACCAGCGCGGCTCGAAGACTTTATCCGAAACAAACGCGATCCGGCGCGGGATTTCCTCTTCGCGCAGCGTCGAAAGCGCGTCCAGTGTCAGCCGCATCCCAGCCAATTCGTCGCGGCATTCCGAACACGTAGCCGCGTGCGCCTCGGCTTCGCGACGGCCGTTCCCGTCCATTTCGCCGAGCGCGTACGCTTTCCAGTCATACGATGTACAACTCACGATTCACCTCGCAACACATTGGTTAAACCAGCCGGAGAAAGAGTCGTCTTGAGCAGATCCAGGGCAGTGTATAGCCGCGACTTTACGGTCGACACCGGACAGCCAAGAATCTCTGCCATCTCTTCGAATTTGAATCCCTGGTAGACCTTCAACAGAACGGCTTCGCGCTGATCTTCCGATAGCCTTCCGAGCGCGCTTTCGACCGCCAGCGACAACTCCAAGGGCAGCAGCCTTCCGGTTTCGGACGTGCCCCGTTCGTAGGGAAGCTCGCCTTCCGGCCGCCGTTTCCGCAGCAGGGAAAACGCCTCATTGTGCGCGATCCGGAACAGCCAGCCCGCGAACTTTTCGGCTGCTTCGAGCTTCGGCAGGTTCTGGTAGGCTTTCAAAAAGACATCCTGACTAAGGTCCAGCGCATCCTCGCGATTCGCCACCAGCCGCAGTAAGTAATTGAAGACACGCTTCTCCCACCGGGACACAAGGAGGTTGTAGGCCTCGACGTCCCCTCGTTTCGCTTTACCGATCAGGTCGCGATCTTCGACCTCGCGAAAGATCAACTCAGGCTCCTAATCTCTGGCTCCGTTACAAAAGACGGGACCAGGGCGGAAAAAGTCGGACGCGATTCTTAAATTATGACGTACTGCGCAGGTGAGATCGAGAAGAAGCCAAGGGCCCTCCGAGGCTCTATACACTAAGCCGCGAAAGACAGGGTCATTTCGCCGGGCACGGACTCTCCATGCTCGATCGGGTCCGCGATCACTCGCAAGGCGAGCGCTTCAGCAGCCGCCAAGGCCTGTTTTCGAGTTTTTCCGTACACGGTAACACCAGGAAGTGCAGGGATGTCGGCGATCCAGCGGCCGTCCACTTCACGCGTGAACTCGATCTTCAGTTTGTATGCGGGAGCTTTCTTCATCGGCGGCTCGTACCTGATTTTAGCATCAGCCGATGGGCTTCCTACGCAAGCAAATAGAAGATGTCCGTCCGAAGCTGCGTAGGATCCTCGCTCCAATGCCCGTATACTTCCCAGGATGCCCCGGCGAACTGGCGGCCGTTCTCCTGCGCCCATTGACGAATCGCCTCATGGGCAGGTTTCATTTGATCGTAAGGACCCAAGTACGTCGTCGTCGCCACGGTTCCGGCGGGTGTCGAAGAATTGCCTCCGCTTTCGACCTGGACGCCGCACTCGATCTCAAACTCGCCGGCGCTACCCGAGCCGGGATAAAACACGATATTCAAGCCGCCCTTGCCTTTGAAGCCGGCGTAGAATTGATCGAACAATTCGCGGATCCGCCGGGGAAGATTCGCGGCGGTCGTACGTCCTCGCACCATGGCAATCGGTTGCGCGGGAACTACCCGTACGTCGACTTTGTACGCCATGAATCCAGCTTACTTCGGACACACGCGCTGGCTGATACGCACCGATAAATCACCAGCTCGCAACACTTCAATTGGTGCGGGCACGTCCTGCGGCGGGGGTGAAAAATCGCTCCACACCGCCACCCACTCCGTGCATCCAGCCGACGAATTCAAGAGCTGTGACCGGTCGAGCCGCGAATGAATCAGCATCCGCTGATAGTCCGGTGGCGACGTGTCTGTGTTTTCTGCAAGGTTGCGTACAGCCGCCTGGTACCGGGTTTCGCCGCCAGTTTCCCTGGCTCGCTGCAAGTAAAAATCGAAGAATTGTCGATCCCACGGCGGCGAAAGTATTAATGCACGCTGACCGGGCTGCAAAGCGCCATCGAAGAACTTCGCGACTCGATAACTCAGTTGCAGGCGTGGATCCGAATCCTCGCGAGCGACATACTGATAGGTTCCCCAAACCCCGAACGCGATGCCTAGCCCGGCCAATGCCACCTGATACTTCGGAACCTCTTCGAGCGCGATGGCCGCCAGCAGTACAACCGCCGCGATCCAGAAATGCGCCTCCCGCGAGGCCACCTTGCCGTCCGGATCGTCGCGTACACCGTGAGCGGAAAACAACAGGGCGACCGAGAACATCAGAAAAAATAAGATCAGGGGCCATAAGCGCGGCACCCACCGGTCGCGTTCAAGCCACAAGAACCAAAGCCCCGCGAGCCCCAGGGCGACGACGATCACCGGCGTGAACTTTACCGTGATGTATCCGAGATACGCCCAGCGGACCAGCCGCCTCAGCGTGAACGTCGACTCGATCACGTACGATCCTTCCGGCGCCAGGCCTCCCCGGAACAGCATCCAAGCGACCGGCGCCCACCCGAACAAAGCGAGACCTTTCACAACAGCCCAAGCCCGGCGCTCGTGCTTCCAGACATACGCGGCCGCAAGTACCGGCGCAGCGATCCACGCCTCGAATCGTGTGATGCATCCCAGCGCCAGACCCATCGACGATACCCCGTAGCGTTCCGCATAGAAGAAATAAAATGCCAGCAGAACACAAACCAGCATCAGCGATTCCTGATAGGGCACAATCGAATGCGCCGCAACCAGTGGATCCGTAGTCATCAGCAAGCCCGCCAGAAAAGCCACTCGCTCGTCAAAGAACTCGCGGGCCAGCAGGTAAAACGCGACCCCCACGGCGGCTCCAATCACCGCCATGGCCACCAGAATCGCGAGGTAGTTTGTGGTCAAGCGCGAGACGGCTGCAATCACGATCTGGAGCAGCGGCAGCTGGTGGCTGGCCAGAATCCGGTCCGGATGCAGCATCCGGATCATAGGATCGCCGCCGAAGACCAGTGGAAAGCGGGCGATCAAGGCTAGGCGCAGGGTCAGTCCGGCGATGAAGATCCACGCAACCCTCATGAGTTACTATCGTAACCTAAAGATTCTCTTAGGCATACCTCCAAATGAGAGGCGGCGGCAAGAAATATTGCATAATAGTTGACATGTATAGACGCATATTTTATACTTGTGTTTAGAGCAGATCTAAAACTAGGAGATGGAGAAAATGTCTATCATTCGCTATTCGCCCTTTGCTGACCTGGAGACCTTCCCGACCGGGATTCGACTCTTCCAGGACACCATGAATCGTTTGTTTGCCGAGCCGAACGGCCGTCCCTGGGTCCCCGCAGTGGACATCAAGGAGACCGAGAACGAGCTGATCTTCAAAGCCGACATCCCCGACGTAGAACTGAAAGACATCGACGTCAAGATGGAGAACGGCACTGTAACCATCCGCGGCGAGCGGAAGTTCGAGAAGACCGAGGACAAAGGCGGCTGGCATCGTGTCGAGCGCTCCTACGGTACCTTTGAGCGTGTTTTCACCCTTCCCGAAACCGTCGACCCTGAAGGTGTGAAAGCAGATTATAAAAACGGCACGTTGACCCTGACGCTGCCGAAAAAAGAGATCGCCAAACCCCGCCAGATCAAAGTACAGGTGAGCAACAACTAAGCTCCGGTTTTTTGACGGGACTCATGGGGGACGAGGAAAACTCGTCCCCTTTTTTCAAGTCAGGATCCGGTTCAGAGCCGTCGGCAGCTCCGGAAACTGGAAACGAAACCCTGACGACAACGCAGCTTGCGGAATCACGCGCTGGCAGGCCCAGACGATCTCCGCCATTTCGCCGTACAACATTCTTAGAGCGACCTTCGGGACCGGGAACACGGCCGGACGATGCAGCGCCCGCCCTAGTTCGCGCGTAAACTCGGCATTGGTGACCGGGTTCGGCGCCGTCGCGTTGATCGCCCCTCGAACCGGACTCTCCAGTGCGAACTCGATCAACCGCGCCAGATCGTCCAGGTGAACCCAGGACATCCACTGCTGCCCGTCGCCGATGCGTCCGCCCAATCCCAGCCGGAAGATCGGAAGCATTTTTGCGAGCGCGCCGCCTTCCCCCAGAACCACCCCGATCCGGAGCGTCACCACACGCACGCCGAATTCCTCCGCGCGCAGCGCTTCCCGTTCCCATTCGACTGCGAGCCGCCCCAGAAAATCGTCGGCCGGCTCGGAGGACTCTGTCAGCACTTCGTCCCCACGCGAGCCGTAATAACCGATCGCCGACGCGCTGACCAACACCGCTGGCGGATTCCGACGTAAAGCTTCAACGATGCTGCGGGTTCCCTCGACGCGGCTACTCCGGATCCTCGCACGCGCTGCGATGCTCCAGCGCTGTGCGACGGGCTCGCCCGTCAGATTCACCACCGCGTCACAACCCTCAAAATCACCGGCCACCACGCCCGCGCGCGTCGAGATCGCGTGAAACGTATGCCCGCTAGCAATCTCCATCAATCGCCGCCCGACAAATCCCGAAGCGCCCGTAATCGCGATTTTCATTCAGAGCCCCGTGGGGCAGGCTTGCAGCCTGCGGCGGACTTGAAGTCCGCCAAGTCTTGCGCCGGTTTCAAACCGGCGCGCGGGCTGGAACCCGCCCCACATCCGCGTCGGCGTCCGCCATCCGCTCATTCCTTCGAGCGAGAGATACCCACACATCCTTAATTCTCAGTCGGCATTTTGTCGACGGAATCGACCACGACAACGTCGAACGGGATGCGTTTGGCGACGAGCTGCAACCCGAGCTGTTGTTGCAGGGCCTTGAACAGATCCGGCGCTACCTGTGCTCCTGGCGGGCTATCAGTGTTCGGTATCTCCTCGCTGAATTCCAAAGTGAAGTCGTAGGTTTCCGTCAGACCAGTTTGATCCACCACGGTGCGCCCGTTGGGAGATTGCAACATTGTTGCCAGCCACGATATCGGTTGCTTTTGCGCCCTCATGCGAACCACCCTGAACCCGCCGGCGCGGGAATCTCGCCTTTCGAACCCTGGGCGGCCTGGCGCCAAATTCGGGAAATTCGCGCCTTCGGCAGGCTGATTGAGCCTAGGTCCGCCTTTACTCACCACCAAAGCATATGCCGGGAACTCTTTGGATTCGATGTGCAGCTTGAGATGGAATCGCTCTGCAAGCAGGTTTTGCAACATCACCTGGAACTGCTTCTTGGTCGTATTCGCGGGCAATTTCGTATCGAGGTCGAATGTCTGTCGATCGAGCGCCGTCTTGCTGGAGACCTGGAACACCTCGACCTTGTACGCCGTGATGATGAGATCCAGAAGAGACGCGGAATGGAAGTAATATCGCGTGGGATCTGAACTGCCAGGTCCGAAGTCCGACCCTCGGAGGCTCTTCGGCCCCGACGGCTTGACGGAGGCTACTTCGAACGCCGTGGTAACAGGTTCAGTAGTCTGCGAATGACCCACACCGTGGACCGCCGCAAATACTATTCCTAGGCTTACAAGCCGCATGGAGAGCCGTCTGTCACCAAGTATTGCAAATCGTCGCACCGACGGCGGCATGCGAAGATGGTCTTGCAAGATGCGCCTGTTCAACCGCGCAAAACTTCTATGGAGCTATCTGCGTCGCAGCACGCGCGTGCCTGCGCTGCCTGTGGAGTACATCGTCGAAACCACGGCCAAGTGCAATCTGTACTGCCCCATGTGCCCGCGCGAAACCCACAAGCAACCCAAAGAGGACATGACCTCGGAGATTTTCGAGCGCCTGGTCGACGGCGCGCGCCACACCGGCGAACACATGATGTTGATCGGCCTGGGCGAGCCGTTCATGGACCGGAACATCTTCGGCCGGATCGAATACTGCGAGCGCCACGGCGTCTCGACATTGCTCTCCACCAACGGCACGTTTCTCGACGAGAAAGCCTCCGAAAAGCTGCTGGACTCGCCGCTTGCTCACATCACGCTGAGCTTCGACGGCGCGACCAAGGAGACCTTCGAGCATTACCGCAAAGGCGCGCGCTTCGAAAAGGTCCGCGACAACTTCGTGCGCTTCGCACAGATGAAGCACCAACGCAAATCGAAAATGCAGGTGGTGGTCCAGATGGTGCGCATGCCCGGCAATGCGCATGAGGTCGACGATTTTCGACGCTTCTGGAGCCAAATAGAAGGCATCGACCAGATCCGCGTGAAAGAAGACGAGACTAATCTGGTGCAGCCCGAAGGCCATCGCGAAGCGCGCCCGTGTCATTACTTGTGGCGCGGCGCGATGTATGTGAAACACGATGGTCGCGTTTATCCGTGCTGCCAGAGCTACATGCTGGATGGCTCGCCGGTGGGCGATCTGCGCGACCAGCCGCTCGAAGAGATTTTCAACTCTGACGAAATGCAGCGTCTTCGCCGGCTTCACGCCCAAGGACGCGCGGGCGAGATCGACATGTGCGCGCGATGCTGCACCGCGGTTCCACATCCGCTGCTGGTGGCCGGCAGCCTGATCCTGCACGGGAAATGGGTCCGCCGCGCGGTGCCCCTGATCGAGCGGCTGGTCTACGGCGCGAAACTCCCCAAGCGCCTGCTCACCCCCGCACGCGAGGATCTGGTCCAAATTGAAAAGCGCTAAAATACTGGACAGGTAGTTAACGATGTCCCGCCTCGTAAGTGACCGCGCGGAAAAAACTGCACAAGTGGTGGTGCTTCCTTCTTCGCTGGAAGATCCGTCCAGAGCGGTCCCCGGCCTTTATCGCGTCGGCCTCATCGCCGTCTGCATTTCGATTTTCGTTTTCTTCGCGTCGCTGGTGCTGGCCTATTACTGGCGCGCCGCGCGGCCGCCCTTCTGGGATCCGATTCCGCTCCCGAAAACGTTGTGGACCAGTACTGCGTTGATTCTAGCATCCAGCGTGACCTTCGAAGCCGCTCGCCGTGTGTTCCGCAAAGGCAAATGGCGGATGGCATCGCATCTGCTGCTGGTAACGGCGTGTCTCGGCGCCGGATTCTTGGCGTCGCAGCTTACCGCTTGGCGCCAACTGATCGGCCAAGGGGCTTTTCTTTCGCAGAATCCGCACAGTTCGTTCTTTTATCTGTTCACCGGACTGCACGCCGCGCACCTGTTCGGCGGATTAGTGGCTATGGCTGTGGTGCTTATCGGAAGGAACAAGCGCCGCGAGCTGGTCGACGTGGTCGCGTATTACTGGCACTTCCTCGGCGTCCTTTGGCTCGCGTTGTTCATCGTCCTTCGAACTCGCTAACAACCCGGCATCCACCGCTTCCTATGGTCGCGGCTCTGGGTGTGGCTGACTCCGCAGGTTGCCGAGACGGAGCCGCGACCACAGGGAGCGGTCGATCTTGATGTCTCACCCAGCGATGTTATCCTGAGCCCATATACCCCCTATGAGAGAAGCCGTCGTCGTCGCCAGCTCGCGGACTGGCCTTGCCAAATCTTTCCGTGGATCTTTCAACATGACGCGTCCCGATGACCTGGCCGCGCACTGCATTCAGGACGTTTTGCGAAAAACTCCACAGCTCGATCCAGCCGAGATCGAAGATGTAGTCCTCGGCTGCGCGCAGCCGCATGGAGCTCAAGGTGACAACGTCGCGCGCGTCGCCGCCATGCTGGCCGGGCTTCCAGTGACCGTCGCCGCCACCACCATCAACCGGTTCTGCTCTTCCGGACTTCAGGCGATCGCCGTGGCGGCGCACGAAATTATCAACGAAGGCGCTGAAGCGGCGATCGGCGGAGGCACCGAAAGTATTTCGCTGACGCAGCGCAATCGCGAACCGAATCCGCGTCTGGAAAAATCCATGCCGGGCCTCTACATGGTGATGGGCGACACGGCGGAAGTGGTCGCCAAGCGCTATAAAGTCAGTAGGCAAGCTCAGGACGAATACTCGCTCGAAAGCCAGAAGCGCACGGCGCGGGCGCAGCAGGAAGGATTCTTCGCCGGCGAAATCGCGCCCATGCGCGTCACCAAAGCCGTACTCGACAAAAAGACTGGAGAGAAAATCGGCACCGAAGAAGTCTGCTGCGATCGCGACGAATGCAATCGCCCCGACACGACTCTTGAAGGCCTGCTGGCGCTCAAGCCGCACTTCGATCAAACCAGCGGTCAAGGCTCGGTGACCGCGGGCAATGCGTCGCAACTGTCTGACGGCGCCTCGGCGACGCTGCTCATGTCGCGCGAACGCGCCGACAAGCTCGGCATTCCCTACAAACTGATTTTCCGCGGATTCGCCGTCTCCGGATGCGAGCCCGACGAGATGGGCATCGGACCCGTGTTCGCGGTCCCGAAACTCCTCAAGCGCCAGGGACTGAAAATGTCGGACATCGATTTGTGGGAACTCAATGAAGCCTTCGCGGTGCAGGTGGTCTACTGCCGCGACCGCCTCGGCATCCCGCAGGAAATCCTGAACGTAAACGGAGGCTCGGTCGCCATCGGCCATCCATTCGGCATGACCGGATCGCGCATGGTGGGCACCATCGCTAATGAAATGGAGCGCCGCAAAGCTCGCTACGGCGTGGTGACCATGTGCATCGGCGGCGGCCAAGGTGCGGCCGGCCTGTTCGAGCGCGCGGCGTAAGCAATGATCGACCCGTCCGCGACGATCGCGCCCACGGCGCGCGTCCATCCGGACGCTAGCATTGGACCCCACGTCGTCATCGGCGAATTCGTCATCGTTGAATCGGACGTCACCATCGGCGCCCACACGCGGCTCGAACCCTACGTTTACGTCAAACGCTGGACCAATCTCGGCGAGCGCAACGAGATCTCCGCTGGAACCGTCCTCGGCACAGATCCGCTCGACAAGGGTTTTACAGGCGAGCGCAGCTATCTCAAAATCGGCAACGGAAACAAGATCCGCGAGCACTATACGATCTCCCGTGGCACGGCTCCTGAATCGAAAACCATCATCGGTGACGAGAACTACATCATGACCAGTGGCCACATCGCGCACAATTGCAAGATCGGCAACCGCACCGTCATCGCGAGCTGCGCTTTGGTCTCGGGCTACGTCGAAATCGAGGATCAGGCGTTCATCTCCGGCGGCGTCGCGATCCATCAACATTCGAAAATCGGCCGCCTGGCCATGATCGGCGGAATCACCAAGGTCAACAAGGATGTCCCGCCGTATTTCCTCTACGGCGATGTCTACGTCACTCCAAAAGGCCTGAACATCGTGGGTCTCCGCCGAGCGGGTTTCACTGCCAGCGAAATCGCTGCTCTAAAGACCGCGTACAAGATTCTGTACCGGTCGAACCTGAAACTGGAAGACGCCCTGCAGCGCATCGAGACGGAAGTCCCTACCGAGCACACGCGACATCTGATCGCATTCATTCGATCCTCCAAGCGCGGGATCTGCCGCGAATAAATCCGGTTCGCAGCCATAATGAAGCAATGCCCGACATCTTCCACGACTTCCCCATCAGAGCCTCCGCCGCCAAAGTCTTCTCCGCCATCGCCACGCCTGCTGGACTCGAAACCTGGTGGACCAAGACTTCCTCAGGACAACCCGCCGCCGACGTGACCTACGAACTCGGGTTCGGCGCTAACTACAATTGGCGAGCCGTCGTCTCCCGCTGCACTCCCAACTCCGAATTCGAGCTTCAAATCACCAGTGCCGACGCGGACTGGACGGGCACTCGCGTTGGATTCTTGATCGCAGAAAAGAATGGTACGACTCAGGTCCGCTTTCATCACAACGGCTGGCCGCAGGAAAACGATCACTATCGGATTTCCTGCTTCTGCTGGGCAATGTATCTGCGGCTTCTCAAGCGCTACATCGAAACCGGAGAAATCGTGCCGTACGAAAAACGTCTCGACGCCTAAAAAAGCGGGGCGGCCCTCCGTCGACCGCCCCAACCACAAGGTGACCTACTTTTCAACGATGTCCGACTTCATCGGACCCAACGCGCCCAACAACTCTCCCTTTTCTTTTTCCCCTACTTTGAACTTGTCGAGCGCTCCCACCAGATCTTCCACCAGTGCCGTGAAATCGCCGCTCGAAACGCCCATACCCGCGTGAGCCGATTTCATGTCCTTGCCGGTGTATTTGCAGGGACCGCCGCTCGCCTGGCAGATCTGATCCACCAGTTTCATCTTGAACGACACCAGCCGCGTCGGATCCGCCGCCGTGTCCTTAAAGAATCCATTGATGCGCGCGTCCCCTGCCACGCGTCCCACGAATTCGTCAACCACCGCCGTAATCGCTTTCTTTCCTCCCAGCCGCTGATACAGCGTCTTCTCCTTCGCCATCGCCGGAGCCATCAGCGCCAGCGCCATCACCGCATATCCCAAGAGTCTTTTCATGGATTCGATCCTCTGCTCACCTATACGCAGCCGCCCCTCATTCGGATTTGATGTGGGGCAAGCTTTCAGCTTGCGCTTCGACTTTCAGTCGAAGCATTCGCGCACCCGCCGCGCGAACGTCGGTCACCTCCACACATGTCAGAATAGAAGCGATGGCAACCTTAACCGCCGCCAAGTCTTACCGGACCCTCAGCGGCCTGCCCCTCGAACCGGTCTACGGTCCTGACGCGTTAACCAACGCCGCCGTGACCCTTCCCAACCCAGGCGAGTTTCCCTACACCCGCGGCATTCACGAATCCATGTACCGCGGCAAACTCTGGACCATGCGCCAGTTCGCCGGCTTTGCCACTGCCGAGGAAACCAACGCGCGCTATCACTATCTGCTCGCACAAGGCCAGGCCGGACTTTCCGTGGCCTTCGATCTCCCCACGCTGATGGGGTTCGATTCCGACTCGCCCACCTCACTCGGCGAAGTCGGCAAATGCGGCGTGGCGATTTCTTCGCTGGCCGACATGGAAACGCTGTTCCGTGGCATCCCGCTTGGCGATGTGACTGTTTCGATGACCATCAACTCGCCCGCGTCCATCATCTGGGCCATGTATCTCGTCGTAGCCGAACAGCAAGGTGTCTCCTGGCAAAAAGTCTCCGGCACCCTGCAGAACGACATTTTGAAGGAATACATCGCGCAGAAGGAATACATCTATCCGCCGCGCCCATCCATGCGCCTGGTGACCGATTCCATTGAGTTCGCGACCAACAGCGTCCCGCGCTTCAACCCGATTTCGATTTCTGGCTACCACATCCGCGAAGCCGGTTCGACCGCCGTTCAGGAGCTCGCCTTCACCCTGCGCGATGGCATCGAGTACGTCGATTGGGCCCTCGAACGCGGCCTGCCGGTCGATTCTTTCGCGCCGCGCCTGAGCTTCTTCTTCAATTCGCATAACGATTTCTTTGAAGAGATCGCGAAGTTCCGCGCCGCACGCAAGATCTGGGCCGACACCATGCGAGACCGCTACGGTGCCAAGGACGAGCGCAGCTTGAAACTGCGTTTCCACGCCCAGACCGCCGGATGCTCCCTCACCTGGCAGCAGCCTCAGAACAATATCGTCCGTACCGCGATTCAGGCCATGGCCGCAGTGCTCGGTGGATGCCAGTCGCTACACACTAATTCGCTCGACGAAGCCTACGCGCTCCCGTCGGAACACGCCGTGACGATCGCGCTCCGTACGCAACAAGTGATCGCCCATGAAAGCGGAGTCGCCAACGTACCCGATCCACTTGGAGGCAGCTATTTCCTCGAAAAACTCACGCTCGACGTCGAGAAAGCCGCCAACGATTACATCCGCGCCATCGACGACATGGGCGGCATGATCAATGCTATCGAGCGCGGCTATCCCCAAACCGAAATCGCCAACGCCAGCTTCGAGTTCCAAAAATCTGTGGAGCATGGCGATTCCGTGATCGTCGGCGTCAACAAATTCACCGAGCAGGACGAGAAGCCTATCGAGCTCCTGCAAATCGACGCATCCGCCGAACGCCGCCAGGTCGAACGCCTGCGTGAAATGAAGCAGCGCCGCAATCAATCCGACGTCGACCGCACTCTCAACGCCCTTCGCCGCGCAGCTGAAGGTAAAGAGAACACCATGCCCTACATCCTGGACGCCGTCCGCGCCTATGCCACAGTTGGGGAAATGTGCACAGCCCTAAGGGACGTCTTCGGCGCCTACACCGAAACCAGCGTGCTCTGAATCGCTGAAGGCGCGCGCACTAGTCGACGACTGGCACCAGATTCGATCCCACGATTCGTTGGTCCGACGTGACCAGCCGCAGTCGATTCACCCGAGCGGTCGCCACAATTACCCGGTCCGCCGGATCTCGCAGCGAGCTAAGTAAAGCGACGTCTGAAGCCACCTCGAAGGTCAGCGGAAGAATTCGGAAAACCGGATTACCTGCGAGATCCTCGAAGAATTCTTCCAAACTGGTTTTTATACGAAGCTTGCCGTCGCCCGCTAAGACCGCAATCTCGAGCAGACTGATCGCGCTTACAGCCAAGGGCTCCGCGTTGCGCAGCGCCGCATCGATAACCCGCGTCTGCTCCCGCGAAAGTTTTCCTGCGTCGCCAAGCCATCGCAGTAAGACATGAGTATCCAGGAGCAGTCGAGCGAGCATTACTTATCGCGAACCACATCCCACATGTCGGAGGTGTCCACGTTTACGATATCCCCGACGATTCGCATCTTTTTCGCCCAACTATTCCGCGTCGACTTCCAGGCATCCTTCTTCGCCGGGTTGACCACTGCGACGGGCCGCCCCCACTTAGTCACCGTAATCGACCCACCGTGCTGGTCGACTTCATCCAGCAGCGCAAGGCACTTGGCTTTGAACTCAGTCGCACTGACAAGCCGCTGTTTCACGATTTCAGGATATCAGGAATGTGGTCATCTGACCATGTTTATGGGTTCTGCGTTCAATTCACCACATACCGAGCCTTCAGTCCAAAGCGCGCGATCTCGATTTCGAACGGGCTCCCGTCCGTTCGGACCATTTGATAGGTCCCGTGCATCACACCAGTCGGCGTTTTCAAGGGACACCACGACGAATACTTGAACGACTCACCCGGCGCCAGCACCGGCTGTTCCCCCACTACGCCCGGACCTTTAACTTCTTCCACATGCTCCAAGCCATCCGTGATGATCCAATGCCGGCTGATCAACTGCACCGTCTCGGCGCTCTCATTCGTGATCCGAACGGTGTACTGGAACACCCATTCGTCTTCAAACGGCCGCGAATTCTCGGGCGAATATCGGGAGAGAACTTCCACTCGAATCTGATTCGTGACGGCTTCCGACATCGGAGACAATTGGGGACTCGCGTCAGACATGGATGCTTCATGATATCAATCGAAGATATCAATCGATGCCGCCGGTCAAATCGCCGCTACCAGCTTCGCCAGCAGCGCCGTCCGGTCCGCGATGCGGTTCACCAGAATGCTTTCGTTCACCGCATGCGCCCCTTCCCCCACTGCGCCCAGCCCGTCCAGCGTCGGCACCCCCAGCGCCGCCGTGAAATTCCCGTCCGATCCGCCGCCCGTTGCCGATTCTTCCAGCGCGACGCCCAACTCCGCCGCCAGCGCCTTCGCCGTCTGGAACAACTTCCGCACGCCCGCCGACCGCTCCATCGGTGGGCGATTCAGCCCGCCGGTTACTTCAATCGTGCATCGCTTGTCGAAAGGCTTCAACGACCCGAAGGATCTCTCCAGATAGACACGATCGCGATCCCGCGGCGCGCGAATATCCACCTCGGCGCGGCACTCCGCGGGGACCACATTGCTTCGCGTCCCGCCATGCACCACCCCCGGACTCACCGTCACTCCGCGATCCAGGCGCGTAAATCCGGCAATCTTCTGAAGCTGCCGCGACATTTCGACGATCGCATTCGCGCCGTTCAAGAAATCCACACCAGCATGCGAGGCGCGTCCCCGCACCGTAATCGTGTAATCCCCGACGCCTTTTCGTGCCGTCTTCAATTTGCCCTCGAGCCCCGTCCCCGGCTCGAGCACTAGCACCGCGACGCTCTGCTTGGCGGCTTCCTCCGTCCAGGCCCGCGACAATTCGCTGCCCACTTCTTCGTCCGCGTTCACTTGCAACACCACCTTCCGAGCCACCGCCACATCCAGGTCCCGCAGCGCGCGCATCGCGAAAATGAAGAACGCGAGGCCGCCTTTCATGTCCAGCACGCCCGGTCCCCACAATCTTCCGCGCGACTCGCGAAAGGGCATTTTACCCAACGTTCCCATCGGCCACACTGTGTCTGAATGCCCAAGTGCTAGAATCTGCCCGTCTTTTTTCTTTCCGGGAAGTGTGAACGTGAACCGCGCGTTCGGCCCATAAGTTGTTCCACGTGAAACACTTACTGTCGCGATGTCTTGGGTTCGTTTGGTCGCTAGCGAAATAAACCGGTCCACCGACGGCGGATCGTCGCTGGGCGATTCGCACTCCACGAACTCGCGCGTCAACGCGATGATCTCTTTTTGTTTTTGCCGCGCATAGCGGAGGAAACGATCCATGGTTGTTATAATAACCAGACCGCATGGTCATGGATATTCAGGGGATCCAGGCGATCCTCCCGCACCGCTATCCGTTTCTTCTGGTGGACCGCATCGAAGAACTAGAGCCCGAGCGGATCGTCGGCATCAAGAACGTCACCATCAACGAGCCGTTTTTCGTCGGACATTTCCCGGATTTCCCCGTAATGCCGGGCGTACTGATCGTCGAGGCCATGGCGCAAGTCGCAGGCGTGCTGGTGCTGAGCCAGATGGAAGACCGCAAGAACAAGCTGGTGCTGCTCGCATCGGTGGAAGAAGCGAAATTCCGGCGACCCGTGCGTCCCGGCGATCAACTTCGCATCGAAATGAAAGTCGCCAAACGGAAACAGACCATCGCGAAAATGTTCGGCACGGCCACCGTCGACGGCAACGTAGTCGCCGAGGCGATGATGCTGTGCAAGCTCGCTGATCGAGAATGATTGCTCACACCGCCATTGTCGACCCCGCCGCGCAGATCGCGGAGTCGGCCGAGATCGGCCCGTACTGTGTGGTCGGTCCGGGCGTTTCGATTGCGGCTAGAACGCGAGTCATCGCGCACGTGTTCATGGACGGCAAGCTGAGCATTGGCGAGGACAACGTATTCTTTCCTTATTCGACGGTGGGCGTCGCGTCACAGGATTTGAAGTATCGCGGCGAGCCCTCTGAAACCCGAATTGGAAATCGAAATCAGATTCGCGAATTCGTCACCATCCACCGCGGCACCGAAGGCGGCGGCATGCTGACGTCGATCGGGGATGACAACTTGTTGATGGCCTACGTGCACCTCGCGCACGATTCGCGGATCGGCAATCGCACGGTTCTGGGGCACGCCGCCACCATTGGCGGCCACGTGACGGTGGACGATTGGGCGGTGGTCAGCGCATCCAGCGGAGTGCACCAGTTCTGCCGCATAGGCCGCCACGCGTTTGTCGGCGGCTACAGCGTGATCACGCAGGATGTGCTGCCGTTTTCGAACACGGTGACCGCGCGCGAAGCGAAAGTGTTCGGCGCAAATACGACCGGACTCAAGCGTCGCGGCTTCTCGCCGGAAGCTTGCGACGCGCTCCATAAAGCCTTCCGGCTGCTGACGCATTCCGGTTTGAATACGACGCAGGCGCTGGACCGGATCGTTGCGGAAATTGAACCGTCGCCGGAAGTGAGCGAATTGATCGAGTTCATCCGCAGCGCCCAGCGCGGATTCATCAAGTAATGCCGTACGGTCTCATCGCCGGCAATGGCCGCTTTCCGGTGCTCGCCCTGGAAGCCGCGCGGAAAGCCGGTATCGAAGTCGTCGCGATCGGCCTCAAGGAAGAAGCATCACCGGCGATCGAAGAGCTAGCACGGACGCACTGGATCTCACTTGGCCAGCTTTCGAAGCTGATCGATATTTGCAAAGACGAGCGCATCACGCAGATCATGATGTGCGGCCAGGTGAAGCACGCGAGGATTTTCTCGTCGATCGTGCCGGATTGGCGCCTGGTGAAACTGCTCGCGTCGGTGGAGACGAAGAATACCGAAGGCCTTATCGGAGGCGTCGCTAAGGTGCTGAGCGACGAAGGCATCGAGCTGGTGGATTCGACTCTTCTGCTCAAGGATTTGCTTGCGCCTGAAGGAATCCTGACGCGCCGGAAGCCGTCCGCGGACGAACTGCGCGACATCGAATACGGTCGCAAGATCGCGAGCGCGTTGTCGTCGCTCGACATCGGTCAAAGCGTCGCGATCGCGGACCGAGCCTGTGTAGCGGTGGAAGCGATGGAAGGCACCGACGCCATGCTGCGCCGCGCCGCGTCGCTCGCCGAGGGCAAGCCATTGCGCCTGGTGAAGGCCTCGCAACGTCGCAAGCATATGCTCTTCGATGTGCCGGTCGTGGGTCCGCAAACGATCGCAGTTATGATCGAGACGAACGCTACAGCTCTCGCATTGGACGCGGGGCGGACACTGCTTATCGATCGCGATGAATTGATTGCACGTGCGGAGCAGCGCGACATAGCCATCGCGAGCGATCGGCCGTCCGTGGAATGAAGATCCGTGCCACAACCGTGCCAAAAACTCGGACAAGTTGCCGCAACACGTTGTAACTATATGCTGACTTCTTGCCTGATAAGCAAGAGGTCAGTAGTGTGCAACTAATATTTGCTCCCTTATCAGCAAGTTGCTAGCTCGGCTACTGACACGGAATCGCTCTCCGATATCCTGAAGTTGACTCTCGTTTCGATTTTCGAAATTGGAGAGTCTCATGCGCGAAAGCGTCAACACTTTTTTTGACTTGTTGGATCTGATTGTAGTTCGACTTACCTTGCTTGTTCTGCTTGCGCTTGGCGCTTACACTCTTATTCGAGGACACCTTTGAGCGTCTAGTCCTCGCCTCCGCCGCCGACCTTCAGAACAGCTAGAAACGCCTCCTGCGGGATCTCTACTCGACCTACGCGCTTCATGCGGCGTTTGCCTTCTTTTTGTTTCTCGAGCAGTTTTCTTTTGCGGGAAATGTCGCCGCCGTAGCATTTGGCGAGCACGTTCTTGCGCATCGCCGGAATGTTTTCGCGAGCCACGACTTTGTTTCCGATCGCGGCCTGCAGCGCGACTTCGAACATCTGGCGCGGGATCAGCTTGCGCAATCGCTCGATCAGACTTTTGCCGCGTTCGTAGGCGAATTCGCGGTGGACGATCATCGAGAGCGCGTCAATCGGTTCCCCAGCCACCAGCACATCCAGTTTCACCATGGGCGAAACACGATGGCCCGCTAGATGATAGTCCAGCGACGCGTATCCACTGGAGGCCGATTTCAGGCGGTCGTAAAAATCCATCACGATTTCGTTCAGCGGCAGTTCATACACCAGCAGGACGCGACCGCTGCCGATGTATTCGAACTTCTTCTGCGTGCCGCGCTTCTCTTCGAGCAGTTTCAGAATGCCGCCCAGGTATTCTTCGCGCGTGATCACTGTCGCATCGATGATCGGCTCTTCGATCTGTTTGATGCTCGAAGGATCGGGAAACTTGGTGGGGTTCTCGAACTCGTGCATGGTTCCGTCGTTCAGCGTGACGCGATAGCGGACGCCGGGCGCGGTGGTGATCAGGTCGATCTGAAATTCGCGCTCCAGACGCTCCTGCACGATTTCCAGGTGGAGCAGTCCCAGGAAACCGCAGCGGAATCCGAAGCCCAGCGCCACCGAATTTTCCGGCTCAAAACTGAATGCGCTGTCGTTGAGCCGAAGTTTTTCGAGCGCATCGCGCAGCAGGCCATGTTCGTGCGATTCAATCGGGTAAAGTCCCGCGAACACCATCGCTTTCAACGGCTCGAAACCGGGCAGGGGCTCCGCGGCGGGGTTCTCCTGATCGATGATGGTGTCGCCGATCTGGGCGTCGGAAACGGTTTTGATATTCGCGAAAACGAATCCGACTTCCCCGGCGGAAAGTTCGTCGCAAGGAATCGGTTTAGGCGACTGATAGCCGAGCCCCTCCACTTCGTGGACGGATCCGTTGGCCCACAGCCGGATCTTCTGGCCTTTGCGCAGGTGGCCGGAAAAAACGCGCGTAAGAATGATGACGCCGCGATATGGGTCGAACCAGGAATCGAAAATCAAGGCGCGCAGCGGATCGTCGGGCGATCCTTTCGGCTGAGGAACCAGGTGCACCACGGCTTCCAGCACTTCGTGAATTCCGACGCCGTTCTTCGCGCTGGCGAGGATGGCGCCGCTCGCGTCGAGTCCGATGACGTGCTGGATCTGCTCGCGAATGCGGTCAGGCTCGGCCGAGGGCAGATCGATCTTGTTGATGACCGGAATGATTTCCAGGTTGTGGTGCAGCGCCAGATAGGTGTTCGCCAGCGTCTGCGCTTCGACGCCTTGCGACGCGTCCACCACCAGCAGCGCGCCTTCGCACGCCTGCAAGCTGCGCGAAACCTCGTAAGTGAAATCGACGTGGCCGGGCGTGTCGATCAGGTTTAGCTGATACATCTCTCCGTCATCGGCTTTGTAATCCAGTCGGACGGCATGGGCCTTGATGGTGATGCCGCGCTCGCGTTCCAGGTCCATCGAATCGAGAACCTGCTCCATCATTTCGCGCTTGGAGAGCGCGCCGGTGGTTTCGAGCAGACGGTCGGCGAGCGTCGATTTTCCGTGGTCGATATGCGCAATGATGCTGAAATTCCGGATATGCTGCGGGTCCATGCGGCCTTTCCTTCATGATCGCAGATGAACGCCGATTCACGCAGCTAAAAAACGCTATCATGATGCAGGAACAGCTTTTGTCGACAGATCAAATCAAGTGGGAACACGATGCCCGTGGCTTGAAGTTCGCCATCGTAGTGGCGCGTTTCAACGGCGCGATCACGGAGAAACTGCTGGAAGGAGCACAAAAGGCGCTGGAGCAGGCAGGCGCCGAAGGCGTCGAAGTGTTTCACGTTCCCGGAGCATTCGAGTTGCCGCTGGCGGCGAAGTTGCTGGCGCATACGCACGCGTTTGACGCGATCGTCGCGCTGGGCGCCGTCATCCGGGGGGAGACGCCACATTTCGATTTCGTCGCGGCGGAATCCGCGCGCGGATTGCAGCAGGTGGCGCTCGAGACGGGACTGCCAGTCGCCTTCGGAGTGCTGACTACGGACACCGTGGAACAAGCCGAGGCGCGCGCGGGCACTTCGGGAAACAAGGGTTTCGACGCGGCGATGACTGCGATCGAGATGTCCCGCGTGGCTCGCGTCATCGCGCTGTCGGGCGCACGGGCCGCGCGGACGTAGCGTCATGCCAGCACGTCATCGATCCCGCCAGCGCGCGCTTCAGGTGCTGTTCCTGTGGGACTTGCGCAAGCAACCCATCAACGAAGCTATTTCGTCGTTCTATGACACTTTGTCTTCCGAGGAAGACGAGCCGCAGCGAGCGCCCACGGACGAGTTCATGGAGGAGCTGGTGCGCGGGGCATCCGAGAAATCCTCCGACATCGACAAACGCATCAGCGAAAAATCCGAGCATTGGCGGCTGGAGCGCATGCCGGCGGTGGATCGCAACATTCTGCGCCTGGCGGTTTACGAAATGAACGAGATGAAGACGCCCGCGCCGGTGGTGATCGACGAAGCGCTGGAACTGGCTCGTCAGTTCTCCGGCGACGAATCCGTGTCGTTCATCAATGGCGTGCTGGACGCAGTGCACCGCGGCTCACTGTGAACGCTCTGCGCGTGGTTCTGGTGGCCCCGCGGAATCCGCTGAACATCGGCGCGGCGGCGCGGGCGATGAGCAATTTCGGCGTTTCCCAGTTGCGCCTGGTGAATCCGTACGACGTTGCGTTTCGCGAAGCACGGTCGGCGGTGAAGTCGCAAAAGGTTCTGACCGAAGCGAAGGAATTCGCGACGCTCGCCGAAGCAGTGGCGGATTGTGCGCTGGTGGTGGGCACCACTTCCAAGGGCCATCGAGCGTTGGAGCATCCGCTGCGACGCCTCGAAATGGGCGGCAAGCTGATCGCGAAGAAGCTTGTGAACGCGCCCGTCGCGCTGCTGTTCGGGTCGGAAAAGTTCGGGCTGTCTAATGAGGACATGAGCCATTGCCACTGGCTGATGCGCATTCCGACTCGTGAAGCACACGAGTCGATGAATCTGGGTCAAGCGGTGGCAGTGTGTCTCTACGAGATCCTGCGCAGTCCAGTGGCGGCGCGCGCCAAACCCGAGCTGAAACACGCGGCGAAAGCGGACGATCTGGAGCGATTGACGGCGCTGCTGGAAGAAGTGCTGGAGAAATCCGGATACGTGCACGCGCGGGTGGAAGGCTCCACACGGATCAAGATCCGGCGGCTGGTGCGTCGCATGGATTTGAATACGCACGACGCGGAAGTCTGGCTGGGAATGCTGCGGCAGGTGCTGTGGAAGCTGGTATCCTGAGTTTTCCAACTTTCCAATGACCAAAGTAACCCTGCACTACGATCTGCTCCGGCCGCTGACAGACGACGATCTGGCCAACATCGCGAAGGTCCATAGCACCTATGGAATCGTGCGGGTGCAAGTTGCGCCAGCGCCCGATAAGATCACAGTGGATTACGACGCGTCGCGGCTGATGAAGAGCGACGTGGAAGCGGTGCTGGCGCGGCATGGGCTGCCGATCCGCACGAGGGCGCAAGTCGTCGCGTAGTCTTCAGCGAATCCTCAGCGGGAAGACGGATACTCTTCTTGGCGACTTTGCGTCTTTGCGTGAAATTTTTAAGAGTCTCACGCAAAGACGCAAAGACGCCAAGGAGAACCGTCATGAAGATGCTGTGGATCGCAATGGCCGCGGGGACCATATGTTTCGCGGATCAGAAGATCAAGCTGGAAGACATGCCGGCCGCCGTGCAGGCAGCAGTGAAAGAGCAGAGCAAAGGCGCCACTATCAAGGGATTTTCCAAGGAAGTAGAGCACGGAAAAACGTCCTACGAGGCCGAGATGACCGTGAACGGTCATGCCAAGGATGTGAGCTTTGACGCCGCAGGTAAAGTCGTCAGCGTCGAAGAAGAGACCAGTATCGATACGATTCCCGCGCCGACCCGAGACGCGATTCAGAAGGCGGTCGGGACTGGCAAACTGCAAAAGGTCGAAACAGTGACGGAAAACGGAAAGACGTTCTACGAAGCCGCCATCAAGACCGGCGCAAAGAGCCAGGAAGTGAAGTTCGACGCGGCCGGTAAGACTGTTAAGTAGATCTGAGCAATCGCGCGCACGTTTCGGCGGCCCAGGGATGCGTGTGACTCCATGAGGCCCATACCGAGGCCGCCCATTTCATCAGCATCGCGTCGCGATCCGGACCCGGTGCCGCGTTGACGACGTCGAGCACCGTGAGGGCGGCGCGCTCGCGCGGCATTTCGAATGTCCCCCATTGCCGCTTGGTACGGCCCAGCCGCAGGTGCGCTAGTTGGGCTTGTCTTCCGGTGTATCCTTTTTCGATCGCCAGGTACAGTCCGATCAATGAGAACGCAATGCCGATGTTCGATTTCGATTCGACCATGTGCTGCGCTTGCCACGCGTCGACGGCATGTTGATGGATAAACTTCGGATCACCGTGCGACAGCGTGTACGCGGATAACTCGCCAAACAGCGCCCAGCATTCGGCGGAGGCGTGGTAGCGCGTTTCCAGCGGCTTGCCGGTCGCAGGCTGCTCGACGCCGCAACCGGGACAAACCAAAGTCACTTGGGCTTGTACGCGACGCAATCGATTTCCACGCGCATGTCGCTAACGAATTCGCACACCACCGTAGTTCGGGCGGGGCGGTTCACGCCGAAGAATGCTTCATACACTTCATTCATCGCCTTGAACTCGCTGCCGTCTTTCAAAAAGACGGAGCACTTGACCACGTCCGCCGCCGATGCTCCGCAGGCTTCGAGAATGCGCTTGATATTCGAGAGGACCAGACTGGTCTCGTGTTGAATATCGCCCTTCGAGAGCTTGTCGGTAATCGGATCGATGGGGCCCTGCCCGCTCACGTAAATGAAATCGCCGGCGCGGACGGCAGGCGAGTAGGGACCGCGCGGAGCGGGAGCATTGTGCGGAAAGATGCGCTCGATGCTCATTCGGGTTTCTTCCTGCGCGGACGCCGCTGCGGACCGCTGCCGGGAGACTTGGGCGGACGTTTTCGCGCGGGAGCCCGCTTGGGTTTGGCGGGCGGAGGATTCGGCTCGAAGATGGTCGGCTGGCCTTCCACGTAGGGCTGAGGCTCGTCTTCTTCTTCCTCGATCTCGTGAACAGCTTCAGGCTCGGGCTTGGGCGGCTCGGCGGGTGGATAAAACTCCGCGCCCAGATACACCAGCATGCCTTGTTCCTCGTGCGGCTCCAGGCGAACCACGGTCTTGTCCTGCGCGTAGTTGAGGAACTCGGAGAATTGCTGGAATCCGTACGCGGTCGGATCGAAGTTGGGCTGTTCGGCGCGGAAGGAGTGTTCCAGGTCCTCGATCGGGCATCCATTTTCGATTTCGAGGCGATGATTCTCCAGGACGTCGCGCAACGGCGGCAGCAAATCTTCGGGTTTGAGATTCGCGCGCTCCGGCGTCGACGAGCCCTTGCGCTCGATGATGTAGCGTCCGCCGGTTCCACTGACGTTGACCAATTCGGCGCGCTTTAACTTTTCCACGAAATCGGAAAAGCTGGAGGCGCCGTAAGCGCGTTCGTTGAAGGCGGGGTCGAGCTGCAGCATGGTGGACTTGAGAAGTCCGAGCTGCGGCTGGACGGCGCGCCGTTCCAGGACTTGCAGAGCGCGCTCCACCAGGGCCATGGACTGGCCCAGTTCGAGCGGAGCGGGACGCTGGCGGCGATCGCCACGGTCGGGCCGGTCGCCGCGTTCGGGACGATCTGGCCGGTCGCCACGCCCGCGCGGCACGCGCACTTCTTGCGGCAGGGTAATCATCGGACGATCCGGAGCGTCTGACATCAGCGATTCGAAGCTGATGAACTCGTGACAGTTCTGCTGAAGAATAGTCGACGTGAAGGCTTTTCCTCCGACGACGAACACGGTTTTGCCGTATTCCTTCAGCTTGTTGACCAGCGGGATGAAGTCGGAATCGCCGCTGACGATGGCGAAGGCGTTCACGTGGGTATGGGTGAAGGCCATCTCCAGAGCGTCGAGCGCGAGGTTGATGTCGGCGCCGTTCTTATCGCCTCTTGGCGAGGGGATGCGCTGGACCATCTGGACCGCGTTTTCGGCCATCTGGCGCGTCGCGCCGTCCTGGCGTCCCCAATTGGCGTAGGCGAACTTGGCGACAATGTCGCCACGCTCCTTGAGCGCATCCAGCGCCAGGGAGACGTCGAACTCGCGTCGAAGGGTCGATTTGAGTCCGATCTCGATGTTGTCGTAATCGACGAACACCGCAATATTCAATTTATCTTGCATCTGCATTCTTTCTTCGGCGATGCGGCCGCTGATTAGGCGGTCTGCTTCACCGAGCTGCGGATGAACTCCACAATCTGTTCGAGGGAGGCGCCGGGTTGATACACGGCGGCGACGCCCTGACGCTTCAATTGTGCGGCATCCTCATCGGGGACGATTCCGCCCACAATGACGATGACGTCGTTCATCTGTTTTTCTTTAAGCAACTCCATCACGCGAGGCACGATGGCGTTGTGCGCGCCCGAGAGGATCGAGAGTCCGATGACTTGAACGTCCTCTTGCAGCGCGGCGTTAACGATCATTTCCGGAGTCTGGCGCAGGCCGGTGTAAACGACCTCCATACCGGCATCGCGTAACGCCCGGGCGATTACTTTTGCGCCCCGGTCGTGACCGTCGAGGCCGGGCTTGGCGACCAACACCCGGATTTTATGATCCATATTGGAGATAGAGACTTGTTCCGCCATCTTCAGTTCGAAGGCGGTGGAACACCTCATTTAGATTATAGCCTCAATGCGGCTGGTTGCTGGCTGCCTGGATACGGGGTAGGTTGGAGATATGACGCTGGAAGCCATCAAGGAAGCGATTGAGCACCTCTCGCCCGACGAGCAGTCCGAACTCGCCGGCTGGATCAGCGAACGTGAATGGGACGTCTGGGACGAGCAGATCGAGAAGGATTTCGCGCCGAATGGCCGCGGGGCGCGGATACTCGCGGAACTCGAACGGGAAATTGCCGAAGGCCAGAGCCGGCCGCTCGATGAAGGCCTTTCGAAGCGAAAGTGAGCTTCGAATCGCGCGCGCTCCCCAGGTTCTGGAAGTGTTTCGACCAACTACCACCGGCAATTCAGTTACTTGCGCACAAGCAGTACGCGCTGTTCCTTACAAATCCGCAGCATCGTTCTTTGCGGCTCAAGCAGGTTGGACCATTTTGGTCGGTTAGGATCTCGCGATCCTATCGGGCGCTCGCGTTGCGGAAACAAGATCAGTTCGTCTGGTTCTGGATCGGAACACATCGCGAATATGAAACGATCATCAAGTAGACGCCGGATGCCAGCCTGGACGTTGTATCCTGGAAGTAAATCCTTATGCGCCGAACCCGGTGGCTCGTTCTCGCCGCCATTGTTGGAATCGTGTTCTCCGTCGGCGCTACCTATTTAAAATACAAAGCCGCCGAGGCCCGCAACGCGCCGACGCCGCCGAAAGCGCTGGATTCCGCCCTGGACGCTGCTTCTCAGGATTGGACCTACACCAAGAGCATCGGGACGCAGCAGCAGTTTTTCGTTCGCGCGCACAGCATGCGCAAGCGCAACGATGCGTCGACCATCGAACTCGAAGGCGTCGAGCTGCGCTTGTTTAAAAAGGACGGATCGGAGTACGATCTGGTCCGCTGCGCCGCCGCTAAATTCGACGAGTCGGCCAAGACTCTGGTTTCCGACGGTGAAGTGGATATCACCATGGGCGTTCCAGTGGAAGGTCCGCCGCACGGCCGGTTGGTAAAGATCCATTCGTCGGGCGTGACCTTTCAGAGCGAAACCGGGAAGGCCGAGACGGAGCGGCATGCATCCTTCGAATTCGGTCATGACGGTGTCACCGAAGGCACGGGCACGGCGACCGGCGCCGAATACGATCCGCAAACGCGGGAACTGCACTTAAAGCACGACGTCGCGCTGGATTGGCGCGGTAAGACCGCGCAATCCGTTCCCATGCACATCGAAGCAGGTGAGGCTTTCTACAAGGAAAAGGAATCCAAGGTGTGGCTGATGCAATGGTCGAAGCTGACGCGCGACATGTTGCATTTGGAAGGGCTGACGTCGTTGGTGACGCTGGAAGAGGGCGAAGTTCGCGAATCGGAAACCCAGAATGCGCATGGCGTCCGCGACGATCCGGGCCGCAAAGTCGAGTTCGCCGCGGATCAGCTCAAACTGCATTTCGAGGACGGCATGGTAGTGGATCACATCAGCGGCGATAAGAATGGGCGGCTCGTGTCTACGGCGCAGACCATGCGCACTACCGTGACATCGAACCATCTCGACCTGGATTTCGATACTTCCACCAAAGACAGCACCCTGAAGACTGCGGTTGCGACCGGATCGAGTGTCGCGGAGGCGGTGCCGCTCCCCAAACCCGGAGCCGAGCCGGGCGATACGCGCATCCTGCGGAGCGACACCATTACGTTGCGGATGAAGAACGCTGGCCGTGACATCGATAACGTGGAAACGGCCGGTCCTGGAACTATCGATTTTTTGCCGAATCGCGAAGGGCAGCCGAAACGCTCGGTGAAGGGCGACCGGATCTGGATCGCCTATGGCGATGAGAACCGGATTAAGTCGTTCCGGTCGATCAACGCGCAGACCCGCACCGACAAACCACCGCGTGCCGATAAACCCAAGCCCGATCCCTCCTTCACCGAAAGTAAGGAGTTGATGGCAACCTTCGATCCGAAGACCAGCGACCTGGTCCGCCTGGAACAGAAAAACGATTTCCGCTATCAGGAAGGCGACCGGCGTGCGCGCGGGGATCGGGCGACTTTGGAGCAGCAGAAAGACCTGATGACGCTGGATGGCGCGGCGCGCGTGTGGGATTCGACCGGTTCGGCGGCGGCCGACAAGATCGTCATGAATCAGAAGTCGGGCGATTTCGTGGCGGACGGGCACGTCGCGTCGACGCGCGAGCCGGAGAAAAAAGGCAAGTCCTCCGCGATGCTTTCAGGCGACGAAGTGATGCAGGCGCGCGCCCAGCACATGACCTCGGCCGAAAACAACACCAGGATCCATTACGAAGGCAACGCCGTGGCGTGGCAGGGCGCGAATCGCGTGGAGGCCGACCGCCTGGATATCGATCGCGACAGCCAGATTATGGAAGCGCACGGCAAGGTGAAGAGCCAGTTCGTCGACAAGGACAAATCCGGAGACGACAAAACGGCGGCGAAGGTGAAGCCTCCGCCGGTGTTCACGGTGGTCACGGCGCCGGACATGTTTTACACCGAAGAGACGCGCATCGTGGATTACACCGGCGGCGTGGTGATGAAGCGTCCGGAGATGACCATCACCTCGCAGAAAATCCGGGCATTCCTGAAAGACGCGGACGCGGATTCGTCGCTCGACAAGGCGCTCGCGGATGGAACGGTGAAGGTGGTGAGCACGTCAGACAAGCTGAAGCGGACGCGCACCAGTACCTCCGAACACGCCGAATATTATGCCGGCGAAGAGAAGGTGTTGCTGAACGGCGGCGATCCTCTGCTGTTGGACATCGTGAAGGGTCAACCGGGCAACCAGACGCGGGGCAAACAATTGACCTGGTTTTCCAACGATGATAGGCTCATCGTTGACGGCGCGGTCAACGATCCTGTCAAAAGCACCATCCGCAAAAAGAAGAAATAGTTCGTGCGCACGCTTCAGACCACCGAAATCACCAAGGCGTATCGCGGCCGGAAGGTCGTGGATAATGTTTCGGTGCGGGTAAAGCAGGGCGAAGTGGTCGGCCTGCTGGGGCCCAACGGCGCGGGAAAGACCACGTCGTTCTACATGATCGTGGGGCTGATCACACCGGATTCGGGCCGCGTGATGCTCGACGACGAAGACATCACGCCGCTGGCGATGTATCAACGCGCGCGCCGCGGAATCAGCTATCTTCCACAGGAAGCCTCCGTGTTCCGCAAGCTGTCGGTGGAAGACAACCTGATGGCGATCCTTCAGACGCTACCGCTCAACCGCAGGGAGCGCCGGGAACGAATGGATCAACTGATCGATCAACTGGGGCTCGACCAAGTCCGGCACAGCAGAGGATACATGCTTTCTGGCGGGGAGCGGAGGCGCGTGGAGATCGCGCGATCGCTGGTTATCGAGCCGAGTTTCCTGCTGCTGGACGAGCCGTTCTCTGGTATCGATCCGATCCAGGTACTAGAGCTGCAAAAGATCATTTTCGATCTGAAGCATGCAGGAATCGGCGTGCTGGTGACCGATCACAACGTGCGGGAAACGCTTGCGGTGACCGATCGAGCCTATATCATCAACAACGGCCGGATCTTTCGTTCCGGCTCGCCGGACTCGCTGGCGAACGATCCTGAAGTGCGGCGCGTGTACCTGGGCGAGAATTTCGGCTCGGAGCTACAGAGCGGTCGCTGGCAGGTTCCTACGACCGAGGGTTAGATAAACGGGCAGAGATTAGGCGGCGGCGCCGGCCACAGCGCGTTCGCCCATGGAATTCGCGAAGTGAGCGACGACCGAGGACATCTCATCCAGCGCGCGGTATGCGGCAGCGGGAGAGAACCGGCGGCAAGCCGAGTACCAGGCGCCCATCAACTTGTAGTTGATCTCCAGCATTCGCTTTTCGATGGCGGCATCGCCGCTCGATGGGTTGGCGGCATGCTTCAGCAGATAAGTGAGGACCCTGTAGTCGCGATCGAGAGCATCCTTCAACTGGTCGAGGTCCGCGGCGATTGGATCACGCAGAACCGCTTGCACTTCGAGGAAGCCGAGTTGATTCGCCGTGGCGACCGAAACTGCATAGTCGCGAGTCGTCTTGGCGCTCAGGATGAGCAGGCAGGTGTAGCGGAACCAGTAGGCGAACAACGCCACAGAGCTGGTGGCGATGATTACCGTCGCTACAAATTCCATCATTTTGCGCCTAACTCAATCCTTTCTGCAAGGTGATGTTCTCTTGGACTACAGAGAGCATAGCATCGGATTTCAAACTCATCAATAGACTTTCTGGGTACTAAGATTCTTTTCCGAGGGTTCTAGAGGCCGGCCTTACCCTGGAAGGTCATATCGGGTGGTGCATGCGGGTTGGAACGGCGGTATTCCTGGTAGAGCGCGGCGTAGCTATGGGTCAAGTACTCCGCCTCGGATAGTCCTAGTCGAGCTGCGGTTTGATCGATCCATTGAGCCGGCCCCTCGAGTTCCAGAAAGACTCCAATGGGGGTTTCGTCGATGGTGACGATTCCTGGCTCGCCTGAAGCTGCGAATTTCGTGCGGTATTTTTCGTAGCGGAAGCGGGGCGTGTACCCGAGCCGTTCCAGCACCTGATGGAAATTTGCGGGATTGGAGACGTCAAACTCGATTTCCTCGCGGCTTTTGTGACGCTCGCTACGCCCCGGACCTTTAAACGTCACAGTGGTTAGATTTCCGGCGTGGCGGAGTCGCAGAAGCTGATCGGCGCGACGTAGTTCATTGTCGCCACGATCGAACAACTGGTCGGATTCCAGGGTGCGATCCTGCTTCAGCTTGAAGCCGCTGTTTTCGATTTTGTGGCGCGCAGCATCGGGTCCCTGAGGGAAGCGGATTTTGACTTCCGTTTCGATGTGAGGTTGGTTCGCCCGCACGCCTGACTTGATGATACGATGAGGGCAACGCGCCCGTAGCTCAGCTGGATAGAGCGACTGGCTTCGAACCAGTAGGCCGGGAGTTCGAGTCTCTCCGGGCGCGCCACCAACTCACAAGTTTTTAGTGAGTTACGGCCCGATTCACAATAATCTGAGACGAAGCGTAATCGGAAGTGTGCCCAGAACTGTGCCCACTCAGAGCTGCTCGCGCGCGTTCGATCGCCGCGCGGGTGTTCTGCTCCTGCGGATGGACGTAGCGCTTGGTGATCGACATGTCGCGATGACCAGCCAGATAAGCGAGCGTCCAAGGATCCATGTGCGGCGCCCACCGCGTGAGGCAAGTGTGCCGAAGCGTGTAGAGCGGAAAAGCTCGACGTTCCACTTCATCGGCTCGCCCGGCTCACGCTTCGCGTTTTCTAATTCGTTCTGTCGGCCTTCACACGCGTGACGGTGCTGGCGTTTCAGAGTCCCCGGTTCCATGTGGCCGCTACGCGTCGGCGAAGGGAACACCCATTCGCTACGAGGATCTCTGATTCGCATTTCCAAAACAGCGGCGACGCGTTGAGACATCGGGATTCGCCGCCGGGCGTTATCCGTCTTCCCATACTGAATCTCGATGGACCCGTCGCGCACGCTTTCCCATTTCAGCCGGAAGCATTCCTCCGGGCGCAGGCCGCAGTCGATGAGGATGGTCGCGACGTCATGGAGCAACGGTGCGGCCTCGTCGAGGTAACGCTTCTCCTCTTCCCAGCCCAACACGCGCTCGCGGCGACGCTCACCTGAAAGCATCCGGACCCTCGGGAGGACTTTTTCCACCTTGCCCCATTCCTGGGCGAGGTGGAACATGCGTCGCAGAACTTGCAACTCACGATTGATGCTCGCAATCTGAAGTCCGGCTTGTTGCCGCTTCGCGACGAAGCCCGCGACTTTCTCGGACGTGATCGCGTCGATAGACTCGTTCGCCAACTTATCGTAGGCAAGCAGGCTCTTCACACCATATTCGTAGTAGGCCTTGGTTTTGATCTTCGCGGCGAACGTGGAGGCAACGAACGGACGAAAGTCGCCCTCGGCGAACTGCCGCAAGGTCGGCACGGGCTTGCGATCGCGGATTCCAACCTCGCCTTTTGCGAGGGACGTTTTGTGCGCGGCCTCGATCTGCTCGGCCACGCGTTTGTTCGGCTGCTTGGTGCTCTCCCGGATCGCTTCTGCCCTCCAGGTGAACCGGTACCACCAGACGTGGCCGCGTTTATAAACCGCCATCGCTATGCCCCTGCCCGTCCGTGGTGTCGTTGCTGAAGAACCTGCTTCATGCCCTCGCCATGCAAGACTGTTTCTGCTGTGATGCGGCCAAGTTGCCCCGAAGTCCCCTGCTCAAGGAACAGGCGGTTCAGAGCCGCCGCTTTCCAGTCGGCCCACGACATTACTCGCTCTGGTGCGCTCCCACAGTCAACCGCGGAGAGCAGGCGATCCGGTGCTTGGGGCTGACTCGATGGTTCCTCCCCGACTCCAATCTTTCGAGAATTGCCTGAGATCAAACCTTCAAAACCTACAGAACTTGGTTTTGATGGTTTTGGAGGCTCGGTTCTCGGCGAATCTCCCGTTATTGCAGGTTGCTGCTCCCAGTTCAGCCAGCGCTTAGTCGACGGCCCCTGGGGCGCCGGTTTCATGCGCGCACCTTCGGATTCACCAAGTAGCGGGCTGACGGGCGGCCGCCTGAAGGGGAAGATTTTCCTGCCATCTCACGAATCCATCCGGCATCCTCCAGGACCTGCGCGGCGGCGCGAGCCAACTCGGGGGTGTCAAGTCCGCTCCAGCCCTTTAGGTAGACATCGCGCAAAGTGAAGGAGCCATCGGCGCCAACCTTCCCGTTCTTGATCTTTTCAGCGAGCTCCTGGGCGGCGCGCATCTGCGGTGTCGTGACGCAGGAATAGATTCGGCAAGCATGGGATTCCAGATACGTGCAAAACGCGGCGGCCTGCCTCGCGTGCTCGAGAGAGACAGACAGATCGGGGGCATCGCCTGTCAACAGGCCCGCGCGGCTGCTCGATCAGCCAGCTCGAACAAGAGCGCCAGCGAAGGCATCAGGCTTCGATATTTGCTCAGGTGTGAAACTAGAGCTGGATGCAGCTCGCTGCCGCGCACCTTGCCTTCCAGTTCCGTCAACCATTCGACGAATAGCAATTGTGCATCCGGCGCAAACCGAAAGCGCCATGGCTGGTGCCCACCGATCCCAACCAACGCGCGAAACATTCGAGCGACCTGATCTTCCGCCCCTTTGTTTGGAGGACGGTCCACGTAGGTCCATTCAGAATCGGTGTCAGGCCATACCATGAGCTGAAATCTCTGTATGAGCCCATCGTTGCCCGGACCATCGTGCAGCGCTTCCACAAGATAGGATCGGAGGCGTCCCGGTTGAATACCGCCCAGCATCGACATGCAGCAGGCTTCGACGTGGATCGTGCCGCGGCCGATCCGGTCGATTGTGTGTCCTGTATCGCCATTCCACGCCTGCAAGCAGAATGCTCGCTCGCCTTCCCGGCCTGAGCGATCGAGAGTGCTCCACCATCCCGTGAGTTCGTCGCGAATGACGAGAATACCGGTTGGGTTCTCATTCATCGTCTGATGCAACGCCTCGAATGTCGCATCGTTTACGATCAGGCGCCGAAGCACTGGGGCAACCGGCGGCGCATCGGGTCTTTCCGGGGATGATTTGCCCTGCTTTGCACACTTCTTGAACTCCTCCTTCCACGCGGAGCGCCTCAATTCGTTTTCCTCTTTTGTGAGTTCGTGCTCCTCAAGTTCGAGTTCGTGTTGGATTCGCCAGTCCTGCTGAATTTCGCTTAGGGGGCGAACCGCCGCGTGGATGACAGGAGATTTCAGAAAACCCGGCGGCGCGACGATGCCGCCCCACAGGTTGGGTACGATCATCCATCCGGTGTCGTTTTCTTTCGGCTGAATAACGGCGCGCCGATTTACGGTACCAGCGAGCGCAAGGACAACAATGACAGCCGGGTAGTCAATCGGAACTTGCATCCTTTCCGCGACATCCCGAACGAAGGGGCGGAACGAAACCGGAAGAAGTTCGTCGTCGAACGCTTGCACGGGTGGAAGCTCAGCTTGGAGTGGAATAGGCTCTGGCCAAGAAGCGTCAGCATTTGCATTGGCTTCCGTTTCTAGCCCCAGCCTCTCCCAACGTGCCCGCCAGCGTCCGAGCGACTCCACTGTAAGGACGACCTGGTTCTCGACAAGTTCTCGAAGCTGCTCAACGTTGCCGCCGGACGAAAGCCAATCCGTCGCGTCCTTTGCATGGGGCAGTTCGACGATGCGGACTTCGCAACCGTAGCGCAGCAGGCTTGCGCCGACGGCCGCTGCATGTTTCTGCCCCTTGTAGTGCGGTTTTCCGTTCTCGTCGGTTGCGGGATCGTTGTCCGGAACGATAACGACCCTACGTCCGCTAAGCGCAGCGGCAAACTGTTCGCGCCATTTGCCGACACCCATCGGATTGCACGTCGCGAGTAGCCCGAGCTGGCCTAGAGAATCAACATCCTTTTCTCCTTCGCAAATGAAAACAGTCTCCAAGTTGCGCTTCAACAGTTCCGGCAAGCGGTACAGCACGATGCGGACGCCGTGAAGATTCCAAACCCAATGTCCTTTTCCATCAGGTCTCCGTTGCCCAAAGTCCTTCGGTTCGTATCGAACGGTCTGAAAAAGCAACATGTCCGATTCATCTTTGTAGTTGTACACCGCCACTTCGCGGCGAATCCCGTTCCCGTCGGCCGGCGTCCGACCAACGATCGCAAATACCGCATCCCGTGCTTCGGTGAAGTTTGTGCCGGTAAGCTCTCGTTCGAGCGCTATGATGTCCCAGCCCCGCCCGCATTGGGAATGGCAGTATGCCTCGCCGGTGATCGGGTTCACAGCAAAAGAGGGTCGCTTCCCGTTGTGAATAGGGCATGGCCCACGCCATTCCGCTCCTACCTGCATCAGCGCAGGGACGCGGTTGGTGTAGTACGCCTTCACGTCCGTGGCTGAGAATGAGAGTGCCACGCTAGCGCGACTCCGGGATCGCGGCTTCGCCGCCGGTCGGCCGAGTCGCCAGCCAGATGGCGATGTCCTGTCTCCTGTACCGGACAGCGGAGCCAATCTTCAGATACTTGGGGCCTTGTCTAAGAAGCCGCCATCGTCGTACCGACGCGACGGAAAGCCCGGTGATCCGCGCGACATCGTGTTCATTGAGTAATGCTTCGAAATCATTATTTGCAGTTGCCATTTGGCCCTTTCTCGCCGGGCATAATTGCTCGGACATGATAAGGGTCGTTCTCCTCACTTAGCGAGGAGCAAGATGAGGATGTATGAGGAGAGGCGAGGAGGGCGCGAAAAATCGAGCTGCTAGATCAATCCCTTCTTCTCTATCAGCGCTACGAAATCACGCGGAGCCATCTTGAGGATTCGTCCGAAATTCTGGCCGTCCAGTTCAGTTGCGCCGTGGCTCTGGCCCGGACCGCGGTGCTTTCCGGATTGCCAATACTGGAACTGCCGCGGACTTTTGTGTCCGACAGAACGCCAGATGTGTTTTCTGATTACCTTGGATTTCAAGTTCGGCTCCTCATTACAGGCCAGCAGAAAGGCGCCCACACTCTCGACGCGTTCTGCCTTGTTCCGTCTTGCTTGCGCCCTAACGGTTGCAGGCGGCTGAATATAGCCGGTGGGACCCAGAGACTTGAGCCCTTCCGTTGCAAGTGGAAACGTTCGGCGCGAGATCGCGGTGTGCACCACGGAATGAAAACTGTCGCTGTATGGCTCCATCGGGTCTTCAAGTGCATTTATTAGTTTTCGAGCCGTATCGAAGAGTCTGTTGTGATAAGGATGCTCGAATAGACGCCACGTCGCCGCCATGTTTAGCTGCCATTGACTCGGCGGCCGATTGCGCACCTCCGTAGCGGAAGCTCCCGGCGGTCGGTCGGGCACAACTGCTCGCAAATGAGAGTCTTCAATGCATAGTTGAGCCACGCCTCAAAGTCGGGAAACGAGGGCCGAAGCTTCAACAGGACGCGTGCGTATGCCTCATAAATGGCGACCGCATATTCAACAAACGGTTTGAAGAACAATTCAGGCGTGAAATGAACGATTGGCTTGCGACCTTCAATGATGATCGCCTTCTTAAAATGGGCGGCCCAACACTTCTCCAATGCCGGATACAGCAAGAGTTGGGCGTCCGCGACCGCGATGTTAAGCTCGTGAGCTAACTCGACCGGTAATTCAGGCAGGGGGCGCTGGTCTGGGGGAAGAGTTTTCTCTACCGACTGACTAGCCTTGGTGGGCATCCGCGAACAACCAATAACTCCCTATATTACAGCATTTTGCATAATCGCCAACGTCTCGTATAATCGACGTGAAAATGTCAACCGAAACACACGTTGATTCGTCCGTGAATCCATCCCGAATCGAGATGTGGCCAATCGAGCGGTTGCGGGATTACCCCCGGAACCCACGTAAGAACGATGCGGCCGTGGATCGCATGTGCACTTCCATCGGCGAGTTCGGCTTCAAGATTCCGTGTCTCGTTCGGAGCGATGGCGAAGTCGTCGACGGCCATCTCCGGCTCAAGGCTGCGCGCAAACTCGGCATCACCGAAATACCTGTCATCCTCTGCGACGAGTGGACGCCGGTACAAGTCAAAGCTTTTCGACTCATGGTCAATCGTTCGGTCACCTGGGCCGATTGGGACGAAGAGCTGCTCGCGCTTGAATTGCACGACATTCAAGAGTTGGACTTCGACTTGTCGTTTACCGGATTCGATCCTGGCGAGATCGACAAGCTGCTCACGCTTGACGACGACGAGAAAGCGAATGCGGCGCCACCGCTTCCTGAATCTCCCGTCTCCCGGCTGGGCGATTTGTGGCTGCTAGGCTCTCACCGGGTGCTTAGCGGCGACGCAACCAGCCAGGAAGCTGTCATGCGTCTGCTCGGCGAGCGCAAGCCGCGGCTAATGGTTACCGATCCGCCTTATGGAATCGAACTAGATTCTGAATGGCGCGATCTCGCCGGACTGAACGGCTGCGGGCCGGCGGAGCCGAGCTATATGAAAAAGAGGACACCCGGGCATACAGAGACGACCATCTCTGGTGACACTCGTGCCGACTGGTCCGAAGCATTCGCGCTCGTGCCGAGTCTCGAGGCTGCGTACGTCTGGCACGCGTCGAAGTTCACCCGTGAGGTTCTTGACGGTCTGCTCAAGGTTGGGTTTCTCCATCACCAACAAATCATCTGGAACAAGGGCCGGACCGTGCTCACCAGAACGCTGTATTGGTTCCAGCACGAACCATGTTGGTTCGTTCGAAAGAAGAATGCTCCCTGGTACGGCAAAGCAGGAGAGAACTCCACGATCTGGGATTCGCCATCGCCGAAGTTCATCATGGGCGGTGCGGATGAAGACAAGTACGATCATCCGACGCAGAAACCGATCGAGCTAATGCGGCGGCCTATCCTAAACCATCTCCGACGCGTGAGCTGGTTTACGATCCTTTCCTGGGTAGCGGCACCACACTCGGGGCAGCGGAACTCACTGAGCGCGTCTGCTACGGGATCGAACTTGATCCGAAGTATGTCGACGTCGTCATCCAGCGCTGGCAGCAACTCACCGGCAAACAAGCCACGCTCGAGGCGGACGGCCGCACGTTCGAGCAGGTCAAAGCCGAGCGCGTCGGGGTTGAAGCATGAATCGAACGGCGCCGGTTTTGCAACGCGTTGTCGGACTGGTCGACGCACTTGAAAACCCTGCAGAACAAAAAACGCCGCCAGGGAAATCCCAGCGGCGCGAAGCTAAGGCGATGGTAAGCAAACTATTCGGTGATCCGGTAGCGGCGCTCCTTGTCATCGCGGAACGATTCAACCTTCAAGCCCAGTTTCTTGATGAGCGTTCCGCTGACGAAGCCGCGAACGGTGTGCGGCTGCCAGTCGGTCAATTTCATAATCTCGGCCAGGGTTGCGCCGCTCTTTCGCCGCATCAGTTGCAGGACCTCAGCTTTCTTACTGCCGTCGCGAGCCTTGCCGGCAAGCTTCGCGCCCGGGCGCGCCGTGTCGCGGCGTTTGTCCTTCGACGGGGACTTCTTCGGCTTCCTCTTCGCCGGCGCGACAGGTTCCGCCAGTTGCGCGGCGTCGGGCGACAGCCTTTCAACAGCCTTCCAGATTCGCACCACCGCCCCCTTGCGGTCCGTGAATTTCTTTACGGGTTTGAGATCGTCAAACGGCGCGACACCAGCAAAACTGTTCCAAGTCTCGACCAGCTGGGAGATCGGCCACTCGGCGGTAAGCTTTGCCAGTTCTTTCTGGTTGGTGAACGATTGAGATTCGTCGGAGCCGACGGGAAGCCCGGCGTGCGCCGTAATGTTGTTGTTGGAGTCGATGGTAAAGGTGCTCATAGCGACACCATTCATCGCTCTGTTTCAAGCAAAAGCCAAGCGAAATGTTCTAGTTGAGTGGGGGTTTAATGCCAGAGATTGAAGTACGGCTCATTGTAGACATAGACGACCTTAGACGCGATCTCGAATCACTTACCGATATTCCTGAGCTTCCGTTTGAAGTCCGCGATAGCCTCATCCACGCCTTTAGTGGCAGTTCTCAGCCCCTCCGCGTTGATTGCGAGAATGCTTCCGCAACCGGGGCACGGGATCTTAGGGTCAGTATTAAGCTCAGCGATATTACGCGTGATTTTGTGGCCGCACTTCGGACAAGGTATCGAAACCGGGTTGTCGTCGATGAAAGCCATGCCTCCCAGCGTAGCGCAACGGATCAGTCGAATCGGAGTTTTTCCTGCTTATAAAAAATGCCGGGCGGCCGCAGAAAATACGAACCGTCAGACAAAGAACTTCGCATCGTCGAGGCGATGGCCAGTTGCGGGATGCCGCAAGAAGCGATCTCTCGCGCGCTGGGCATCGACGGCAAGACTCTACGGAAGCACTTCCGCAGGGAGCTTGATTGCTCAGCGGACAGAGCGGATGCGCAAGTGGGAGCAACCCTGTACAAGCTGGCGACCTCGGGCCGCTGTCCCGCAGCGAGTATTTTCTGGATGAAGTGCAGGCGCGGATGGAGAGAAACCAACCGCGTCGAACACTCCGGGCCAGGCGGCCGCGAGTTGGTTCCAATCGAGGCAGCCCGTGTCCTCCTGGAGAAGGCTGCCGCTTCGCGCCCCCCGGAGGACCACGATGAGGAGCCCATCAAAAAGTAGTATCTCCACGTCACTCACGGACCCCGTCCACTTCGCCGGTGACGTGCTGGGCTCTTCTCTTTGGCGGCGCCAGCGCGACATCATGCGCGCCGTCGCAACCAAGCCGCTGGTCGCGGTCAAAGCTTGCCATGCGAGTGGAAAGACTTATCAGGCGGCCAGGCTCGCCTTGTTTTGGTTGATGCGCTATCCCGAGGGAAAGGTGATCAACACCGCTCCCGGCTGGCGGCAAGTGCGACTGATGTGGGATGAAATCCGGTTGGCGCGGAGACAGTCGCGGATTGCCTTCCCGGAGCCGAGCGCCACCGAACTGCGTATCACGGACGCAAATTACATCCAGGGCATTTCGACTAACGAAGCGGTGAAGTTCCAGGGAATCCACGGCCGCAATATTCTGATCATCGCGGACGAGGCGCCTGGAATCCGCGCCGACATTTGGGATGCCATCGAGGGCGTCCGCGCCGGCGGCGATGTCCACGTCCTCATGCTGGGCAACCCTGTCATACCAAGCGGATATTTCTTCAACGCATTCGGCCGCGGAAGAGCAGTCTGGGACACTTGTACGATCAGTGCCTTTGATACTCCGAATCTTGCAGGCGTGACCATGGAGCAGCTGCTGGCAATGAGCGATGAAGAGCTGGCGTGGTCGCCGGCGCCCTATCTGGTCACTCGCCGATGGGTCAAAGAGCGGGCGCTGGCCTGGGGCGAGAAGCACCCCATGTTCTGCGCCCGCGTGCTGGGCGAGTTTCCGAGCCAATCCGCGTACTCCGTCTTCAGCCTGGAACTGATCGAACGCGCAAAACGCGATCCGACACCGCAAGAAAACGAGCGCTTGAAGACGGCTTACATCCAAGTCGGCATCGATGTCGCAGGCCCCGGCGAAGACGAGACGGTGGTGGTCGTGCGGAGCGGCGGGTGCGTGTTGGAGACACACGCTTTCGCCGAACACGATCCGCGCGGACGCGTCGCGCAGGTGTTGGGCCGATGGCAGCGAACGGGGAGACTTCGACATGTCGTCGTCGACGTAGTTGGCATCGGCTATAACTTTGCGCTCCACCTGGCGGACCTTGGGTTCCCCGTCGTGCAATTCAATGCTGGGTTTCGCCCGATAGACACGGAGCGCTTCACAAACTTGAAAGCGGAGGCGTACTGGGGATTACGCGAGCACATGGAGAGCGGCGCAGTTTGCGGGTTGAACGATCTGGAAACCGAAGCTCAGCTTTCCGCCATCCTGTACCGGGCGACACCATCAGGCAAAACCGAAATCGAGAGCAAAGAGGACGCGAGGAAGCGCGGTCAATCATCGCCGGATCGAGCCGAGGCGCTGGTCATGGCGTTCTGTAGGATTGTTCCGCGCGAACAGACAGTCTATTTTGGCGAGCGCGTCCAGATTTCAGCGTATTAAGCAATACTGTCGAGGCCGCACCTTCAAAACCTACGGAACCGGGTTTTGATGGTTTTGTAGGTTCGATCCTCGTCGAATCCGCCGTTATCGTTCGTTACCGATAATGGTTATTATCTGGCGTAGAAAAGCATAAGTCCGGATCGGCGACTACGCGTCAACTTGGGTTGCCGGATGCTAGCGCGTTTCTCGGTACTTATTGGCTTACATAGGCCGGTAAGGTGATGGCTGTTGGTCGGTGAGGTAACGAAAGTGCTCGCTCCAAGCTGCTCTTTTCTACTTGACCTTATCTACCTTGCCCTTGGCAAATACCGGGTTATCGATGGTCCCGCTGATATGGAACGGAAACGACAGCTTGCCATCTTTCAGCGTCCCTCCGGCCAGCCGCGCAAACAGGTTCGTCACAAACCCCTGCTGAGATGTGATTTCCGCCACACCCTGGTAGTTCAATTCGTCGGAGCCGGACAGGCTCACACTGCCGGAGCCATCAAGATCAACGCCGTAGCCGTCGATGTCGATGACCTTGCTCGAAATCCGCTCATGATCCAACTCCAGGTCGGTCGAAACAAAATTGAACGAGGAAGGATTGTCCTTTGCAGGGCCGAGATCGTTGTAATGCGCCAGCTTCATCAGGTTCGCATTGAGCTTCAAACTCGGCACTTGGCCGTTGCGCACCGTCAAATGCCCGCTGCCGTGCAATCGCTCCAGCGGACGGAGCGAGTGCACGATTTCTCCGGCGATCTTCATCTCGCCCTCCAACTTTCCCGTCATTTTCCCGTGGCCATTTTGAAAGGCCGTCAGAAGATGGGCCATATCAATGCCTTTCATGCGAACGTCGGTCCTGAAGCTCGGGTTCTTTCCCGACACTTTAATGGAGAGCGCTCCCGCTGCGTTTCCCCCATACGTTTCCGCTTTCACGTCCGTGAAAAAAACCTCTCTCGCCTGCAGCCGGATCTTGGAATTCAGATTTTTCGCCTCGATGGATCCGAATCGGAGCAGCCCGGCCTTCAATGTCCCTTGTCCATCAAGTGTGGTGGAAGTAGGATCGGCGATAGCGTCCACATTCACATTTTCCAGTTCGCTCGAGACATCGCGCGCCTCGAAAAAGACCGGACCTGCCGCGTCGGAAGGCAGAAGATTTGACGCGATCACGCGCCCCCGCTTGATTTCCACCCGCGAGACCACGCCGAATAGAAGCGAGCCCGGTGTATTTTTCATCCCCGGATTCTCGAAGTTCCACGGCCCGTCCGGGTCTGAAACCAGATTGATGATTGGTTGCTCCAGCACCAGCGACTTGATCACCACTTGCCGGTGCAACAGCGCCCCCACCTCAAGCTGCGCATTGATCCGCGCTACTTTCACGATATAACTCGGTGGAAATAAGGGCGGGCTCTTCACCCCGAAATCGTCCACCTGAATCGCTACCCCCGGGAAAAACGTCACCGCCAGCCGCCCGATCTCCACCTTCTTCCCGGTCTTCTCCTCCAAGTAGGAGATCACCTTCGCCCGGTAGCGATCCGCATTAAGTAGGATTGGTACAAGGAAAATCAACACAACGAGCAGCGCGCAGGCGATGCCCACTAGAATAAGCCCGGTCCGGCGACGGATAGTCATAGCAGCGTCGACACGGCATTCAGATCCTTGCGGACCACGTTCCCTTGCTCGCAATTATAGGCCACTCCCGAACCGTCTACAATCATCCGCCGAAACAGCCGCGCCTCTAGCATAGGTTTTACGATACGGTTATCCCCAACTCATCGGTAATCCAGAGTGGATGTCGCATCAGCGTCGCGACGGAATAGTACCGCTAAGTCGGCTTGTGACCGCAAAACCTCAACGGCGGCCATTTGGCCGTAAAGCGCCCGTTCCGCTAAAGTGGCGGGCGATTGGAAGCCGATAATTGGTCTTATCGAGACCATGGCGCCTTCCTTGCGCTTAGTGAGGCGGGAGCAAGAATGGGCGAAGGTTGTGCTTTCGCATCTGCCGTGCTTGACAACTCATTGCTTTAGTACTAATCAATTAGTGATGCTTAGAGTTCTTCTGGCAAGTACGATGATTACAATGATCAACCTTCACGCACAATCGGCGTTCGACGTCGCATCCGTGAAGCCAGCGAATCCCGGGAGCCGTGTCGCGTCACTGGAGATGTTGCCTGGTGGAACATTGAAGGCCGTCAACGTCTCCCTTCGAGCATTAGTTAAGAAGGCATACAGCGTCCGCGATTTTCAAATAGCCGAAGCACCCTCCTGGTTTGATTCCCAACGATACGATATTTCGGCTAAGGCAGAAGGTGCGGCCGGCGACAAGCAGTTGGAGCTAATGCTCCAGTCCCTCCTCGCCGATCGCTTCAAGTTGAAGTTGCGTCGGGAAACAAGGGACATGCAAGTTTACATCATCACGATTGGAAAGAGTGGGGTGAAATTGAGAGAAACCGCGCCGCCGGATGATGGCGGCACCGCCGGAGTACGAATCCGTGGCGTGGGAAGACTCACCGGCATTAAAGGAACCATCCGTCAGCTAGCTGAAGCGCTTTCTGATCTCCGGCTCAATGGCAGTACAATTCTTGATCGGCCCGTTATCGACGGGACCGGTCTGGCAGGAGTATACGATTTCGCCTTGGAATGGACTCCCGACTTTGGATCATCTGATGGCGCGGTCGATCGTTTGGGTCCGTCGATCTTCACCGCCATCCAAGAGCAACTGGGGCTGAAGCTAGACAGGCGAAGCGCGCCCGTTGAGGTGCTCATCATTGAGCATGTGGAGAAGGCCTCCGAAAATTAACGTGATTCGATGGCTGAATAATTCAGGCCGTACCAGCTTCCGATAATGACCGACATCAGGCAGGTTCGTTCGGTGAACGGCGTTTACCAGGATCGATCGAACGAGCGGGCTGAAACGAAACTTCTCTGAACCGGACTTGGGGAAAGCCTCGCGATCCACGTA